>RHMF01000098.1_pt1 | contig 32687 bp, 21 predicted proteins | sample 5365151 | NCBI WGS metagenome assembly RHMF01 (sample SAMN10266501, study PRJNA497801) | feces metagenome | isolation source: feces | host: Bos taurus | place: China: Prairie of Fairy Mountain | collected 2017-08-14 | reverse complement strand
AAAAAAAGCCGGCATTCAAGCCGGCTTTTTTGAAGTTTTGGGTGGGAGAGATTATTCCTCGTCGAGGTTCATCATGATTTTCATCATGGCGATGGCCGACTTCATGACGCTGGTGCCAGGGCCGAAGATGGCAGCCACACCGGCTTGATAGAGGAAGTCGTAGTCCTGCACGGGAATTACACCGCCGGCGGTGACCATGATGTCCTCGCGGCCGAGTTTCTTGAGCTCCTCAATCACAGCGGGGATGAGGGTCTTGTGGCCAGCGGCGAGCGAAGAAACGCCCAGGATGTCCACATCGTTCTCCACAGCCTGTCGGGCACTTTCTTCGGGAGTCTGGAAGAGCGGTCCCATATCCACGTCGTAGCCACAGTCGGCATATCCGGTGGCCACCACTTTGGCGCCACGGTCGTGACCGTCCTGTCCCATTTTGGCCACCATGATGCGGGGCCGGCGTCCGTGCTTCTTGGCAAAGAGGTCGGTGAGCTCACGAGCCTTGATGAGGTCGGGGTCGTTTTTGGTTTCTGCTGAATACACGCCTGAAATAGTTTTAACGACTGCTTTGTAACGGCCTACGACTTTTTCGCAGGCATCGGAAATTTCACCAAGCGAGGCGCGGTCTTTGGCGGCCTGCACAGCTTTCTCAAGCAGGTTGCCTTCGCCGGTTTCCACGCATTTTGTGAGTTCGTCGAGGTCGGCTTTCACCTTGGCCTCGTTACGGTTGGCGCGCAGTTTCTGCAGGTTTGCCACCTGTTCGTTGCGCACTTCGGTGTTGTCAATCTCCAGAATGTCGATGGGAGCCTCTTTCTCCAGGGCATATTTGTTAATGCCCACCAAGGTCTGGTGTCCGCTATCGATGCGGGCTTGGGTGCGTGCCGCGGCTTCTTCGATACGCATCTTGGGCACGCCGGTTTCTATGGCCTTGGCCATGCCGCCCAGTTTCTCAATCTCTTCGATGTGGTTCCAGGCCTTGCGCATCAGTTCGTCGGTCAGTTTCTCAACATAGTAGGATCCGGCCCAGGGGTCGATGACCTTGGTGATGTAGGTCTCCTGCTGGATGTAGATTTGCGTGTTGCGTGCGATGCGTGCGCTGAAATCGGTGGGAAGTGCGATGGCCTCGTCAAGCGAATTGGTGTGCAACGACTGCGTGTGCCCCTGCACTGCGGCCAGGGCCTCGATGCAGGTGCGTCCCACATTGTTGAAGGGGTCTTGGGCGGTGAGAGACCATCCCGACGTCTGGCTGTGGGTGCGCAGCGACATCGATTTGGGGTTCTCGGCACCGAAGCCCTTCACAATTTTCGCCCACAGCAGACGGCCTGCGCGCATCTTGGCGATTTCGGTGAAGAAGTTCATCGAGATACCCCAGAAGAAGGACAGGCGCGGGGCGAAAGCGTCGACGGTGAGTCCGGCGTTCACACCGGTGCGCAGATAGTCCATGCCGTCGGCCAGCGTGTAGGCCAGTTCGATGTCGGCAGTGGCACCTGCTTCCTGCATGTGGTAGCCCGAGATGGAGATAGAGTTGAATTTGGGCATATACTTTGAGGTATACTCAAAGATGCTGGCGATAATCTGCATGGAGAACTTGGGCGGATAGATGTAGGTGTTGCGCACCATGAACTCCTTGAGGATATCGTTTTGAATCGTTCCTGCCATGCCTGCGGGGTCGGCGCCCTGCTCCAAACCCGCCACGATATAGAAAGCCATGATGGGCAGCACGGCACCGTTCATGGTCATCGACACCGACATCTTCTGCAGGGGGATGCCGTCGAAGAGCACCTTCATGTCCTCTACCGAGCAAATCGATACACCGGCTTTACCCACATCGCCTACCACACGGGGATTGTCGGCGTTGTAGCCGCGGTGGGTGGGGAGGTCGAAAGCCACCGACAGGCCTTTCTGTCCGCTGGCCAGATTGCGGCGGTAGAAAGCGTTGGATTCGGCAGCGGTGGAGAATCCGGCGTACTGGCGGATGGTCCACGGACGGAACGGGTACATCAGGCTATAGGGGCCTCCCAAGAAGGGAGGGATTCCTGCCACGAAGTTGAGATGCTCCAGCCCTTCCAGGTCTTGCTTAGTGTAGATAGGCTTGATGTCGAGCAACTCAGCGTTTTTCCAGGTTTCGGCCTGGGGCAGAGGCTTGTGTTCTACGTTAAAAGCCTCGTTTGCGATATCTATATTTCTAAAATTTGGTCTCATTGCAGCAAAATTTATTTTAATAGTTTGGCATTAAAAGCTTTTAAAGTAGCAAGCACATTGGAACGCACGTTGATAAAGGTGGAGATACCCATGGCTTTGAATTCGTCGGTCTCGGGTCCGGCAAGCACCAGTTCGGCGCGTCCGTCAAGGGCCTTGACAGCCTCGGGAATCAAAGCGGGGTACTCGTCGTCGCTCGAGCAGAGCACCACAATGTCGGCTTTCTGCTCCATGGCAGCGTCGATACCTGCCTGTATGGTTTCAAATCCGTTGTTGTCGATGAGTTCGTAGCCTGCGCAGGCAAAGAAGTTGTCGCTGAACTGCGCACGGGCCAGACGCATGGTCAGGTTGCCGATTGTAAGCATGAACACCTTGGGGGTGTGTGCGGCCTGTTCGGTGGCCAGGCGCACAGCCTCATAGCCCTCGGCCAGGCGGGTTGTGTTGAGTTTCACCTCGCCGTCTTCGCCCTCATGGCAGCCGCAGCCGCAGGCTTTGCTCTGACGTGCGGCGAATTTATCAGCCGACTTCTCGGTGAAGTTGGGGAACTGGTTGCTACCCACCAGCTGCTCGCGGCGTTTCGCCACTTTGCCGAAGCGTTCCTCGGCCGTGGCGTTGACCGAAGTCACCACTTCCTGGATGTTGGCGGCAAAGCCTCCCTTGTCCTCCACATCGAGGAAGAGTTTCCAGGCCGATTCGCCCAGCATCTTGGTCAGCATTTCGATATAGTAGCTGCCGCCGGCGGGATCCACCACCTTGTCGAGGTGGGTTTCCTCTTTAAGCAGGATTTGCTGGTTGCGGGCAATACGGTTGCTGAAGTCGTCGGGAGTCTGATAAGCGGCGTCGAAGGGTGTCACCACGATGCTATCGACACCTGCCAGTGCTGCCGACATGGCCTCGGTTTGCGAGCGGAGCATATTTACATAACTGTCATACACCGTTTGGTTGAAGGTGCTGGTGGTGGCGTTGACCACCATCTTGCATGCGCAGTCGCATTCGGGCTTGTATTGCTTCACTATTTGCGCCCACAGGCAACGTGCGGCGCGGAATTTGGCCAATTCCATGAAGTAAATGTTGCTGATACCCATGTTGAACTTGATGCGGGAAGCCACTTCCTGAGCGCTGAAACCGGCGTCGGTCATCATGGCCATCCACTCGTTGCCCCATGCCAAGGCATAGCCCAGTTCCTGATAAATGTAAGCGCCGGCGTTGTTTAGCATGTCGGAATCCACGCTGAGAACGCGCAGGTGCTTCACAGGCGCGGCGGTGCGGAGCATTTCGGCTGCCATGGCCTGGATGTCGCCAGGGAAGGCGGTGCCGTGCTTGAAAAAGCGTTTGAACGGGTTGAAGCTCACCGAGCCGGTGAAGGTGTCTTCGGCCTTTTGGCGCTGCACCAGCTCTACCAATTGCTTGGTGACGCTGAGGGCGCTGCGGGGGCAGCTCATCAGGTTGATTTCCACATTGTTGAGGTTGATTCCCTGAAGCAATGCGTTAACATCGGTCTCGGCGCCATGTCCCTTAAGCTTGAATCCCAGGGAAGTAACGCCTTTGGTGAGCAGCACGCGAGCCTGGGCGTTGGCTTCGGTTTCTGACTCAACCTTGATGTTCTGACGTACACGCCAGTCATTGTTGGTGCGCGTGCCGCGCACGAATGGATACTCGCCGGGTAGCGATTCGGTGGCTTTCAGTCCTTCGATGTCAACACCGCGGTAGAGCGGTTGCACATTGAAGCCTTCGTTGGTTCGCCAAATCATTTTTTTGTCAAAGTCGGCCCCTTTGAGGTCCACTTCGGCCTTGGCACGCCATTCTTCAGGTGTCACAGGCTTGAATTGGTCGAACAATATTTCTCTTTCTTCTGCCATAATTTAAAAATATTGATAGTAACGTTTAAACTTGTATTCAATCGATATCAATCCGCAAAGGTACACAGATTAATTGGAATAGCGGGACTATTAAAGTTTAAATTGTACAAAAATCTGCACAGAAAAACGCAACCGCAAAACAAAGAGGGGGGCACTGTGGTGTGTGTGCCCCCCCCTGTTTTTCTGATGTCAAGTCGGCGCAGGTCTTTATTTGCCCACAATGGCCGCCACTCCGGGCAGCGTCTTGCCCTCGATGGCTTCGAGCATGGCACCGCCGCCGGTTGAAACGTAACTCACCTTGTCGGCCAGGCCGAACTTGTTGATAGCGGCCACTGAGTCACCGCCGCCCACCAGCGAGTAGGCGCCGCGCTGAGTGGCTTCGGCCACATATTTGGCGATTTCTCCGGTGCCGTGCGAGAAGTTTTCAAATTCAAAGACGCCCACCGGGCCGTTCCACAGGAGTGTCTTGGAGTTGAGTATAACTTCTTTCCAGCGTTCCAGTGTGGCTTCGCTGGCATCCATTCCCATCCAGCCATCGGGGATGTTGAAGATGTCTACGGTCTTTTTGTTGCAGTCGTTGTCGAATTTATCACCTGCAACGGTGGCCACCGAAAGGTAGAGGTTGACGCCTTTCTCTTTGGCTGTGGAGATGATGTCGAGAGCCTCGGGCATGAGTTCGTCTTCGTGCAGCGAGTCTCCGATGTGCCCGCCCTGTGCCTTGATGAATGTGTAGCCCATGCCGCCGCCAATGATGAGGTTGTCCACTTTGTCGAGCAGGAACTTGATAACGGCCAGTTTGCTGCTTACCTTGCTGCCGCCGATGATGGCGGTGAAGGGGTGTTGCGCATTCTTGAGCACATTGTTGATGGCGCTGACTTCTTTCTCCATCAGGAAGCCGAGCATCTTGTGGTCGTCGTCGAAGTATTTGGCGATAACAGCGGTTGAAGCGTGGCTACGGTGCGCCGTGCCGAAAGCGTCGTTCACATACACATCGGCATAACTGGCGAGTTTCTGTGCGAACACTTCCTGGTTGTGCTTCATTTCTTTCTTTGCCTGGTCGTAGGTGGGGTCGGTCTTTTCGATGCCCACGGGCTTGCCTTCTTCTTCGGCGTGGAATCGCAGATTCTCAAGCAGGAGCACTTCGCCAGGCTGCAGGGCATTGGCCTTGCTGGAGGCGTCGGCGGCGTCGGGAGCGAATTTCACAGGACGCTCCAGTGCCGCAGCCACGGCGTTGGCGATTTGGCTCAACGAGAGTTTCGGGTTGATTTTCCCCTTGGGCTTGCCCATGTGCGACATGAGGATGAGTGCTCCTCCGTCGTCGAGGATTTTTTTCAGCGTGGGTATCGCTCCGCGGATGCGGGTGTCGTCGGTGATTTCACCTTTTTCGTTCAGCGGCACGTTGAAATCAACGCGCACGATTGCCTTAAGTCGGGCAAAGCTAAAGTCTTTAATCTTAACCATTTCTAATCTAAATTTTTAATTTTGGCTGCAAAGTTACATAAATTATTGAAAACACGAAAGTAAATTGTTAAAAACTGCTTGTTTCCCTAGCCGTTGGTGGCTGTTGCGCGGGCAAAACGTCCTGAGTTGAATCGCTGGCTTGACTGTTTGATGTCGTGGAAAATGTGCGCAGCGTTTAAAAATATCAAGAAAAGTTCCCCGTTTACCATTAAAGTAGTAAATTTGTAGCCTAAAAATCAAAAAATGTAATGGAAATGAAAAAGATAATGTTAATACTGGCTCTGCTTGTGCTGGGTCAGACCGCGCTTGCCCGTACGGGTGATGACGTGGTGAATGAATTCCGCGATGAAAAGCATGCCGAATATGTCAACATTGGGCCTGCGATGTTTCAAATGGCCAAGATTTTCGGCCAAGGCTTGCCCGAATCGGCGCAGCACCTCACCTCGGTGCGCGTGCTGGACCTGAGCGATTGCTCGAGCGGCGCTCGCAAAAAATTCGAGAAGCGTTGCAAGGACTTGCGCGACAACGGCGATTATGAGGAACTGGCCGTGGCGAGCCGTGACGCGAGCCGTAGCACGGTGCTCGTGCGTAGCCGGGACGGCATAGTCACCGAGTTGGTGATATTCCAGACGGGAGGCCATAAGGAGTCGATAGCCGTGATACGCGGCCAGATACCCCTGAGTGAAGTTTCTGAAATTGCGGGCGATCCCAGTTACAGCCCCATTGAATGATAATAACCAAGATAACCAAAAAATACAAGAAAAAATGAAAGAAAGAATCAGCAAATTGTTTCAAGAGAGGTTTGGAAACACCGGCAGTTTTTACGCTTCACCTGGTCGTATCAATCTGATAGGTGAGCACACCGACTATAACGGAGGTTTCGTGTTCCCCGGCGCCATCGACAAGTGCATCATGGCTGAAATCAATATCAATGGTACTGACCGCGTTCGCGTTTACAGCGCCGACATGGACTCGTATGTGGAGTTCGGCCTTGAAGAAAAAGACGCCCCGCAGGAGCAGTGGGCCCGCTATATCTTCGGCGTGTGCCGCGAAATCATCAAGCGCGGCGGTGTGGTGAAGGGTTTCGACACAGTGTTTGCCGGAGAAGTTCCTCTGGGTGCCGGTCTGTCATCAAGTGCTGCGCTCGAGAGCTGCTTTGCTTTTGCCCTCAACGACCTCTTCAATGAGAACAAGATAGAGAAATTCGAATTGGCTCTGATAGGGCAGAGCACCGAGCATAACTATTGCGGAGTGAACTGCGGCATCATGGACCAGTTTGCCAGTGTGTTCGGCAAGGAGAGTTGCCTCATGCGTCTGGACTGCCGCTCGCTGGAGTATGCCTATTATCCTTTCCATGCCGCCGACCATGGCTATAAGCTGGTATTGCTCAACAGCAAGGTGAAACACGAGCTGGTGGATTCGCCTTACAACAAGCGCCGCGAGTCGTGTGAGCGAGTGGCCAAGCAACTGGGCGTAGAAACCCTGCGCGATGCCGACATGGCCATGCTGGATGCCGCCAGAGATTCGATTTCGGACGAAGATTATAAGCGAGCCAGATATGTGATAGGAGAGAAACAGCGCGTGCTGGATGTGTGTGAAGCATTGGAAAAGAACGATTTTGCCACTGTGGGTGAACGCATGTACCAAACACATGAAGGCCTGAGCAAGGATTACGAGGTGAGTTGTGAAGAACTGGATTTCCTCAACGACGTGGCGCGTGAGTGCGGCGTGACCGGCTCGAGAATCATGGGCGGTGGCTTCGGTGGCTGCACCATCAATCTGGTGCGCGACGACAAGTACGACGCTTTTATCGCCACGGCCAAGCAGAAATTCAACGATAAATACGGTCACGAGCCCGAAGTCATCCCCGTGGTGATAAGCGAAGGTGCCCACAAACTTTGAGATAAAAAAAGATGAAAACTAACATAGAATTAGTGGACTCGCCACATGGCGAAATCACCGTCTATACCCTTGTCAACGCCAATGGCGGCATAGTGAAACTGTCGTCGCTGGGAGCCGGCATCCTCTCCATCGTGGTGCCCGACCGCGACGGTAGGATGGCCGATGTGGCGCTGGGCTACGGTAATCCCGTGGACTACTTCTACGATGGCCCGTGCGCTGGAAAAGTGCCTGGCCGCTATGCCAACCGCATTGCCCGCGGCCATTTGGAAATCGACGGAAAGGTTTATCAACTCAATATCAACAACGGTCCCAATGCGTTGCATGGCGGCCCGGAGAATTTCGCCCAGAAAATATGGGATTGCGAGATGGCTGGCGACAGCGTGGTGTTTTCTCTTGAAAGTCCTGACGGTGACGAGCATTACCCCGGCAACGTCAACGCCCGCGTGGAGTACACCTGGACTGATGACAATGTGCTGAAAATCGCACTCGGTGCCGTGAGCGACAGCAAGACGGTGGTCAACCTGACCAACCATTGCTATTTCAATCTGGCCGGAGAGGACAGCGGCTCGGTGCTTGACCATGTTCTGCAGCTCAATTGCAGCCGTTGGCTGCCCACCGACGACACCCTGATTCCCACGGGAGAAATCGCCCCGGTGGAGGGTACGCCTATGGACTTTCTCACTGCCAAGCCTCTGGGCCGTGACATCAAGCAGGATTTCCCGGCATTGAAGTATGGCAAAGGCTATGATAACTGCTGGATGATTGACGATGCCGACGGGGAAAACGTGCGGCTGTGTGCCACACTGAGCGACCCGCGTTCGGGCCGTGTGCTCAATGTGCTGACCAACCAACCCGCCGTGCAGGTCTATACCGGTAACTGGCTGGACGGATGCCCCAAGAGCAAAAGCGGAAAGAACTACCACGACTACGACGGCGTGGCCATCGAGTGCCAGGGAGCCCCCGACGCCCCCAACCACCCGGACTTCCCCAGTCAATTCCTTGACAGTGACGGCGAATACCGACGTGTCATCTTTTTTGAATTCACAACCAAATAAATTATAACTACAATCATGAAACCTACATTATTTGTTTTGGCGGCAGGCATGGGCAGCCGCTACGGCGGTTTGAAGCAACTCGACGGGCTTGGCCCCCATGGCGAAACCATCATGGATTACAGCATATATGACGCTATTCACGCAGGATTCGGCAAAGTGGTGTTTGTGATACGCAAGGTGTTTGAGGCCGACTTCCGTGAGAAAATTCTGTCGAAATACGAGGGCCATATCCCTGTGGAAATCGTGTACCAGGGATTGGAGGACCTGCCTGATGGGTTTACGTGCCCCGAAACGCGCCAGAAACCCTGGGGCACCAACCATGCACTGCTGATGGGAGAACCGGTGATTCACGAACCATTTGCCATCATCAACAGCGACGACTACTATGGCCGCAACAGTTTTGAAGTGATGGGCAAGTGGCTGAGCGAGCTCCCCGAGGATAGCAAGAACCATTACAGCATGCTGGGATTTAAAGTGGGCAACACAATGAGCGAGAGCGGCACCGTGGCACGCGGCGTGTGTGCCGTGACCAACGGCCTGCTCACCGATGTGGTGGAACGCACCGACATCGGGTACAACGAAGTGCGCGACATTGTGTTTACCGATGAAAACCATCAGACGCAGAAACTGGATTACGACACCCCTGTGTCGATGAACTTCTGGGGCTTCACACCCGATTATTTCCTTTACAGCCGCGAAGAGTTCGTGAAATTCCTGCAGGCCCACTTGCAAGAACCCAAGAGCGAATTCTTTATCCCTACCGTTGTCAACGACCTTATCAAACGTGGCTCAGCCGATTGCGCAGTGCTCAAGACCGAAAGCAAATGGTTTGGCGTGACCTATGCCGACGACCGTCCAGGCGTGGTGGCCAAATTTGCCGAGTTGCATCGCACCGGCGTTTATCCCGATATTCTGTTTGTGTGACGTAGAACCGCCGTTTACACGATGTCAAAGGGTGATTTCCGGTGTGGAATCGCCCTTTTTTGTTGCTTTTTTGCGGATTTTGGACAATCTTTCGGAAATTTGCTATAACTTTGTATGTTAATAGCAAAATGTAGTCAAGAACCGTGGGTTGGTTTGGAGGACATAGCTGGCTGAAGAAAGCCATCTGGGGAATGGGCGCTTTACTGGGCGTGGCCGTGTTACTGCCCCTGTCGTTGTATGTCCCCGCCGTATCCAACTGGGTCGCTGATAAAGCCTGTGAAATCGCCAGCGAGAAGACGGGCATGGACATTACCGTGGGCGATGTTGACATTGACTTCCCGCTCAACGTGAGCATCAACGACTTGAAAATCCTGGATGAGAATGGAGACACGATGCTCGTGGCCAGCCATGTGGACGCTGACGTGGCAGTGGGACCGTTGCTGCGGGGCGAAGTGTGCGTCAACGAGGCCAATCTCACCCGGGCTAAGTACAAGATGGCCACCGATGACGAGTCGATGAATCTCGATGTGGATGTGGACCAAGCCCATGTGAAGGGCGCCAACATTGCCCTGAATGACAACACCGTGAACGTAGCAGATGCGCAACTCAAGGGCGGTAAGGTGAATCTCAACTACGATTCCTACAAGTCAAAGCCCAAAGAAGACGAAAAACCGAGTGCTCCCTGGAAAGTCAAGGCCAACCATATCACGCTCGATGACATCGACTACGATATGGAAATGAAGCCCACTGTCGACCGCATGAAGGCGCACGTCAAGCATGCCGAACTGCGTGAAGGGAAAGTGGACACCGGCGCCAAGACCGTGGATGTGAAGTCGCTCGATATCGACAGTGCCGATGTGGAGTATGAATATCCCAGTGAAGAAGCCGTGAAGCAATACAATGACGCCCACCCCGACAAATATCCTGACAAACAGACCAAAGCAGAAACCGACGGCGGCTCATGGAAGATAAACGGTGAACATCTGAACCTGACCAACAGTCATGCCAAGTATGCGAAGACCGGCCACCGCCCCGGCAAGCCCGACGGAGACCTGGACATGGACTACATAGAGGCCGACAACATAAACCTGCAGGTAGAGAATTTTCATAACGAAGGCAGCCATTTGAAAGTGCCTGTGAAGTCGATGGGTGCCCGCGAACGAAGCGGTTTGGAAATCAAAGAGGGTAGTGGCACTGTGGAGATAAACGACGATGGCATTGATCTGGACAAAGTGCATATCAAAACCAAAGGAAGCGACCTGAACCTGAGCGGCCATGTGGATTCGGGTGTGCTGAAAGGAGAACCCACGGCAAAAGCACAGTTGGAAACCGACAGCAAGGTATCGCTCCGCGAGATGGAGAAAATAGTGCCGAGTCTGCGCGGCACCCTCAAGGACGTCCCCCACAAGCATCCCGTCACGCTGAAAGGCAATGTTTCGGGCAACCAGAAACGCATTGATGTGAAGAACCTGGATGCCAATATCCCCGGATATGCCAAGGCCAAAGCGCGTGGCACGGTGTACAGCCCTATGGAACCCAACCAGATGCGCATTGATGTGGATGACTTAGATGCGCAGGTGGCCAATCTGGGCAGTGCTAAATTCAAGGGAACGATTGAGCATGCCGGCAACCCCGACAAAATGGTTATCCATGCCAAGATGCTTGACGCCAATCTGCCTGGCAAGGGCCGTGTGAAGGCGCGTGGAACCATCTCCAACATCACTGATATGGACCATATGAAAGCAGACCTGGACATGGAGGGGGAACTCACCAACGGCGACTTCATCAGCGATATGTTGCCCAAGAGCGCACGCAGTATGCTGCGAATCCCGCGCGCCCATCTGCGTGGCCACATCGGCGTGGACAACGGGAAATACATCGCCCGCAATTTGCGCCTCACCACGGGTGGCGGAGTGCTGCAGGGCGACGCCACCTTCGACAGCAAGCGTGAGAATTATGATTTGGACCTCTGTCTGACCAACTTCCCTGTGAAATCTTTCTTGCCGTCCTATGACGTGACCAATCTCACGGGATGCGTTGATGCCAAAGGACATGGGTTTGACTTTACCCGATGCAGCAGCTTCTGGGTGGATGCCGACGTTGACCTGGGTAGCGTGCGCTACAACGGCGCAACCTATCGCAATCTGCGTGGAGCCGTGCAGATGCGCAACGGTTACGCTACGGCCAACGTGGTGAGCAATAACGAAAAATGCGATGTGGATGTGGCGGCGCGCGGCACCTTCTGCGATGACCATTATGTGTTTAACGCTGATGGCGTGATACGCGACCTTGATGTGGCGGCGCTGGGATTTTATGACGGTACTTGCCAGGGCCGCGCCCGTTTCCATGCCGACGGCGACTTGAATCTGCGCACCCAGGTGTGTGACGCCGACATCGTGGTCAACGACTTGGACTGGCAACTTGACAGCGCCAACTTTGTAGCCGAACAGGCCAATGCCCATTTGCATTCCACACCCGGCAGCACCTGTTTTACCTTCGAGAACGAAGAAAACATCATCCATTTGAATGCCGAAGAATCTCCCCGCAAACTCATCAACGATTTCCAAAACGTGAGCGACGAGCTGAAGCGGCAGGTGAATGCCCGTTTCCTCAACATGGAGACCATCAAAGGGCTGATGCCGAAATTTGACGTGGACTTGCGCATGGGCACCGACGGACTGGTGCAACGTTACTTGTCGAGCGAGTATGAACTTGATTTCCGTCAGGCGCGTTTCTGGGCCAACAACGACAGCAACCTCAACGTGGATGCGTCGTTGCTTGCTTTGGCCTACGGAAACACCAACATCGACACGCTCACATTGTCGGCCCGGGAATGGAATAAATACCTTACCTTCAAGGGACACATGGGAAACCGCCGCGGCACCTGGGACGAGTTCGCCCAGGTGGATGTGGAAGGCGGAGTGAAAGGTTCGACTGTGGACTTCCTGGCAACTCAGCGCAACATAAAACGGGAAATGGGTTACCGGGTGGGTGTGAACGCCACGCTCGACGATAACTTCATAGATATGCGGTTCTTCCCGCAGGAGCCGGTGATCGGCTACAGGAAATGGACGCTGAACGACAGCAATTTCTTGAACTTCAACTACAAGACCCGCCTGCTTGACGCCGACCTGCATCTGGAAAGCGATTCCAGTTTGCTCTCAATATACACTCAGCGCCGGCCAGGTAACACCGAAGAGGACGTGTTCTTCGATGTGCGCAACCTGCGTCTGGAGGAGTGGGTCGCTCTGGTGCCTGCATTGGAAGAAACCAAGGGAGTGATGAATGCCGACTTCGATTTGGTGTGGGATGGCACCAATGTGGAGGGTGTGGGTGAAGCCAGTATCGACGATTTTGTCTATAACGGAGTGGATGAGGGTGATGTGAGCCTCAAAACCACATTCGCCATCGACCCGAAGTCAAAGAGCACCCAGGTTGACGCCGATATCATGGCCGACGGGCACCTTGCCGCCACTTTCACCGGCACGCTTAACGATGCCAATCAAGCGTCGCCGCTCGGTTTGGGTATCAAGTTGAATCGTTTTCCGCTTAGCAAGGCAAATCCGTTCATCCCGGGCGGATATGTCTGGCTCGACGGTTATGGAAATGGCAACGTGAAGATGAGTGGAACGATGGACCAATTGAAGATAGAAGGTACCCTCACCCCCGATTCGGCTCGCTTGCTGGTGCCTCAATACGGCTGCTCGCTTCGTCTGTCGGAGCAAGCCATTCCCATCAGCAACAGCCGCATTACCTTTAACCAATACAAAATTCTTGGCTACAACGATCAAGCGGTATATGTGAACGGGTATTGCGATATGTCTGATTTGAACAACATGATATTCGACCTCTCGGCACGGGGACGCAACGTCCAGTTTATCGACACCGAGCAGAACGAAGTGGGCCAGATGTTCGGTAAAGGATACGCCAATCTTGACGCCACGGTGAAGACGCGTGGAAAAATGATGGTTGTGACGGCTGATGCCAAGTTGCTCGCCGGCTCTCGTCTCACCTATGTGATGAAAGACGACGTGACGCGCTTGGGTAAAACGGGTGACAAAGACATGGTGACCTTCACCAGCTTTACCGACGATCAGAACATGGGTGATGTGGCTGTGACAGGTGGAGAAGAGGCGACAGGAACCAATGTGCGTGTGGACATTGATGTGGAGGAAGGCAGCACCATAGGAGCCTATCTGAATGAGGACGGACAGAACCGCGCTGTCTTCAACGGATCAGGTAAGCTGAGATACACCCTGGATTTCGCCGGCAAGGACAACCTGACAGGTACCTATACCATCGAGAGCGGCAATGTGCGCTACACGCCGCCGCTGATTTCGCAGAAAAATTTTGACCTCACCAGTGGCAGCACCGTGGTGTTTACGGGCGATATGTTAAATCCTTCGCTCAACATCTCCGGCTCCGAAAAAGTGAAGACCAGCGTGAGCAATGAGGACGGTGGCTCCCGCCTTGTGGAATTTGTCATTACGGCGAAACTGGGTGGCACGCTTGAAAATATGGACATTGACTTCGACCTGGAATCTCCCGGCGACATGGAGGTGGCCAATGAATTGCAGTCGATGTCGGCCCAACAGCGTTCGCAGTGCGCCATCAACCTGTTGTTGTACAACACCTACAGCGGCACTAATTCGGCCGGTAACATCAACAACCTGACGGCGAGCACCGCCCTGTACACCTTCCTGCAGTCGCAACTCAATGCATGGGCTGCCAAGAGCATACCCGGTGTGGAACTGTCGTTCGGCATCAACCAATACGAAGGCACCCTGGGCGGCAGCATGGAAACGAGCTATAGCTACAGGCTGGCCAAACGGTTGTTTAACGACCGTGTGAAGATTGTGATTGGCGGTGAGTACAACACCGACGAGACAGAGGGTGCCGACATTGCCTCTAATCTTTTTAACGATGTTTCGTTGGAATACATGCTTAACAGCCGTGGCACCCGCTATGTGCGTCTGTTCCGCAAAACCGCATTCGAGAACGTGCTTGAAGGCCAGGTGACCTCTACCGGAGTGGGTTTTGTGATGAAACGCAAATTGGGCAACTTACGCAATCTGTTCAAGTTGCGCCATAGCAAGGAATACCTGCTGCGTGACAGCTTGGAGCGAGAACAAGAAGAACGTATACGCATCGCCAACGAGGCGATGGACGCCATACAGGACAAGCCGGAAGCCAAGCCGGAAACCTTTGAGGTTCCTTTAGATAAAGAATCAACTAAACCCGAGGACGAGTGAAAACCAAGTTTCTTATCATATTGACCGCGTTGCTTGCGCTGAGCGCTTGCTCCACCACGAGCAAACTGGGGAAAAACGATATCCTCTACACTGGTGTGAAGCATCTGAAATACCACGAGGACAGCGTGAAACTCGACAAGGAAGTGAAGGAAGAAATTTTCACTGCCATCAATGTGAAACCCAACAACCCGTTGTATTCACCATATTACCGCACACCTTTCCCGGTGGGACTGTGGGTGTACAACCACTGGGATGAGAATTCCACGGGATTCAAGGGTTGGCTGTATAAGAATCTGGTAGCCAAACCGGTGCTTATCAGCCGTGTGAATCCCGCCACACGCGTTGATATGATAAATGAAATCCTGCGTAACAACGGATATTTCACTTCGCGTGCCTCTTACCAGTTGAAGCAGGGCAAAAACCCCAAGAAAGCCAAAGTCGCCTACGACGTGGTGGTGACGCCCCCCTATACCATCGGCACCATCAAGTATCTGGACAAATCCGACTATTTGACATCTGTCATAGATTCGCTGGCACAAGCCAATGCCTATCTGAAAACAGGAAACCGCTATAGTTTGGACTCTCTGGCCGAGGTGCGCATCGACATCACCAATGAGTTGCGAAACCGAGGTTATTATTTTTATCGGCCGGAGTATATCAAATACCTTGCCGACAGTGTGCAGGAGAAGGGGATTATCCACCTGCAACTCATCGAATCGCCCGATGTGCCTAACCGGGCACGCATGCGCTACCGGGTGAATGAGATCACAGCCATTGTGGGCCCCACCGAGCCCGAGGGCACCTTGACCGTTGACACCGTGGTGACCGACCGCTGCACGCTCATCAAACTGAACCCCGTCCGCATCAAGGACAAAACCATCCCCAATTGCATACGCGCCCGCAAAGGAAGACTTTTCAGGGTGAACAGCATCGACCGTACCCAGGCCGCGTTGTCGCAGTTGGGTATATTCAGTAACATTGATATTCAGGCGGAACCTCTTGACTCGGTCACTCCCCAAGGTGAGGGCCTGATGAACCTGAATGTCACCTGCCAGGTGGATAAACCCTGGGAAGTGAAACTGGAGGTGCAGGCCGCCAGCAAGACCAACAGCTTCATCGGCCCCGGTCTGAACCTGGGCCTGACCCATAAGAACGCGCTTGGCGCCGGCGAGAAATTCAACGTTAGCCTTTATGGCACCTATGAGTGGCAAACGGGCAGTGGCGGCAGCTATAACGGCGGCGACCTCAACAGCTATGAGTTCGGTTTGGACGCCTCGCTCATATTTCCGCATTTGCTGGCCCCCAAATTCCTGTACCCCTCGCGTCGCTACACCAATTGGACCCGCCTGTCGCTCAACGGTAGCATCATGAACCGCCCGGGCTATTTCAAGATGGGTCAGCTGGGAACGGCGTTTTCTTGGGAATGGCATGCCACCCGCCATTCTTTCCATGAACTCACCCCGTTTAAACTGACCTATAACAAGCTCATCAGCACCAGCGAAGAGTTTGATTCCACCATGAGTGTCAACAAGGCTCTGTATGAGAGTTTCCGCAGTTCATTCATACCGCAGTTACGCTATACCTACACGTATGACCGCGATATCAATCGTTATAACCACATCAACTTCACGGGCACGGTGATAGAGGCCGGCAATTTGTTCTGGTGCGCTTGGAAAGCGGCCGGAGTAGAAAACAAGCAGATGAAACTGTTCGGCACACCGTTCTCCCAATTCATCAAGGCCCAGGCACAGGTGGTGTGGACCCGCCACCTGGGAGAAAACAGAAATCTGGTGGGGCGCGTGTTTGTGGGAGCGGCCCATGCCTATGGCAATAGTGGAGAAGTGCCCTATAGCGAGCAATTTTATGCCGGCGGCGCCAACTCGGTGAGGGCGTTCACCGTGCGAACCATCGGCCCTGGCGGTTACCGCCCCGAAAACTCAGGCCGCAATGCCTATTATGACCAGACCGGTACCTTCAAGTTTGAAGCCAATATGGAATACCGTTTCCCGATATTCGGATATTTCAAGGGCGCTTTCTTCCTGGACGCCGGCAACGTGTGGTTGCTCAAGGATGATGAGTATCATTTCGATGCCGTGCTGAGCGGAAAACGGTTTTTCGACCAGATAGCGTTGGGCTCCGGTCTCGGCCTGCGATTCGATATGTCGATGCTGGTGGTGCGCGCCGACCTGGGCGTGGCTATACATGCCCCGTATCATACCGGCAAGAGCGGTTACTACAACATACGCAAATTCAAGGATGGCTTGGCCTTCCATTTGGCCATAGGATATCCTTTCTAACAAAATAAACTAAAGAACCTGAAACCAAGAACCATAAAAAAACGCACTATGAAACGAAGTGGATTTGCCACAAAATTTGGCGCGATAGCCGCCACGGTAGGCTCGTCGGTAGGCCTGGGAAACATCTGGCGCTTTCCTTACGAGGCTGGCCAAAACGGCGGCGGCGCCTTTATTATTGTTTATATATTATGTGTGTTGCTGCTGGGTATACCTGTGATTATGAGTGAGTTTATCCTAGGTCGTTCCACGCACAAAAACATGAAGGGCGCCCTTCGCCAACTGTCGCCGGGCAGCAAAGTCTACTGGTTTGCCTATGTGTGTATCATTGGCGACGTGATTACGTTGAGTTTCTACAGTGTGGTGTGCGGCTGGATTATGGAATATCTGTATCAAGCCCTGGTGGGCGGTTTGAGCGGGCATTCCGCCGAGGAGTACTCAACCATGTTCACAACCTTTGTAGCCAATCCATGGCGTTGTGTGGGCTGGACAGTGCTTTTCCTGGTCATCAACTTTCTGGTGATGCAACGCGGCATAGAAAAGGGAGTGGAGGCGACGTGCCGCTTCATGATGCCGTTGCTGTTTATCATCTTGGCTGTGTTCTGTGTCAATTCGTTGTTTTTGCCCGATGCCGGCAAAGGTTTGAGCTTTATATTCTCGCCCGATTTCTCGCAACTCACCTGGAAAGGGGTGGCTGATGCGTTGGGACAGGCCTTCATGTCGCTCTCGCTGGGTGTGTCGTTGCTGGTGACCTATTCCTCGTATTACAAAGACGATTCCCACCTCACGCGCGACGCCTTCACCATTGCGGGTCTGGACACGCTGGTGGCCATTCTGAGCGGTGTGGTGATTTTCCCCGCAGTGTTCTCCTTTGGTATGCAGCCTGAGGCTGGCCCCAAACTGATATTCGAGGTGCTGCCCAATATCTTCCAGCAAATGACCGGCGGCTATGTTTGGGCGGTGCTTTTCTTCCTGCTGGTGTTCTTTGCATCGATTACCAGCACGATTTCATTGAGCGAGATACCCATCACTTTCCTTACCGATGAACACAACAAGAGCCGCAACCACGCCACCTGGATTACCGCGGTGGTGTCCATTGTGCTGGCCAGTGTGTGCGCGCTGTCGTTTAATGTGCTGGACGATGTGAAACTGTTTGGCATGAACATCTTTGACCTGATGAACTATGCTGCAAGCAATGTGTTCATGCTTATCGGCGGCTTGTTCACCGCAGTGTATGTGGGATGGTTCCTCAATCGTAAAATCATCAACGACCAATTCACCAATTTCGGGCGCCTCAAGACATCGCGTCTTGTGCAGACCTATATCATCTCCTGCATGCGATTTGTGGCGCCTGTGGCGGTTGTGATTATTTTCCTTTATTTCGTGGGAATCATTTAAGGAAGAGCCACTTTGTGAAGGATTCCTTTGAAGTAGGCGATGGCGATTCCGTAATTGGTCATGGGTATGTGCTGTCGTCGAGCCTGGGCTATCCGCTCAAGCATGAAGTGGCGTGTGAACATGCAACCGCCGCAGTGAATCACCAGATCGTAAGGCGAGAGGTCGTCGGGGAAATCTTTTCCCGCCACAGTGTCTATTCGTAGGCTGTTGCCGATTTTAGCCCTGAGCATGCGCGGTATTTTCTCCCTGCCGATGTCTTCGGGCAGTGGCGCGTGGGTGCAGGCCTCGGCAATCAGAACGCGCGATTGCGGGGTGAGCGAACCAATCGCTTCGGCACTTGATTTGAAATAATCGATGTCACCTTTCTGTGCTGCCATCAGCACCGAGAAGGATGTGAGCATTGTCCCGTCGGGGCATTGTTTCTCCACGGTGTCAAATACCTGCGAGTCGGTGATGATGAGATGTGGCGGCTCGGTAAGATGGCTGAGCGCCGCAGGCAGTTCGGCAGTGGAACAGCATTGGGCCATGCAACCCTTGTCGAGCAGGTCGCGCAATGTCTGCACCTGCGGCAGGATGAGACGCCCCTTGGGCGCCTGCGGGTCTTGTGGCATGACCAGCAGCACCTGGTCACCCCGTTGCGCCAATCTGCCCACAAACGATTGGGGAACTTGCTCGGGCTGTAGTTTGGCTATTTCTTCAAGCAGCAGTTTAAGGCCTTGCTTGGTGACGGCAGAAACTGGAATCATGTTGCTTCCGGTTCCCGTTTCCCGGGCCGAGCTTTGGTCGGCTTTGTTGCGCACGATGAGGTGAGGGAGACCCTGGTCTTTGAATTTTTGGATTAACCCTTGTTCCGACGGTCCCAGCCTGTCGCAATCGGTAACGAGCAGGGCGATATCGCACAGGGCAATGGCTTTGAGCGTGCGTTCCACGCGCTGCATGCCGAGGTCGCCCCCGTCGTCTATGCCGGCGGTGTCGATAAGGACGCACGGCCCGAGCGGATGGATTTCCATGGCTTTCATCACCGGGTCGGTGGTGGTGCCTGCCACATTGCTCACCAGTGCCACCTGCTGTCCGGTAAGGGCGTTGATGAGACTGCTTTTTCCCACATTGCGACGGCCAAACAGACCGATGTGCAGGCGATTTCCAGAGGGTGTCTTTTCAATCATCTCGTGTGATGTGTGCAAGGGTTGTTAAATAAATCGGTTAACCGGCTAAAAGCGGATCACCGGTTAACCGAATCAAATCTCAGCGTCGGGTTCTGGCTCGAATCAGAAACGGAAGTCGCGCTGACCGTTCAGAATGTCCTGAATGTGGTGCGTAGCGAGTTCCCGCACCCGGGGATTGGAGAGTTTCTTGAGTTCTGATTCAATCAGTGTGTCGCCAATGGCGCGGGTCTCGGGTGAGGCATAGTCCACAAGATACTCTTTGAGGGTCATTAACGCGTTGGGCGTGCAGCAATCGCCTATCTTGCCGGCTTTCACCAGCGACATAAAGCGGTCGCCCGTGCGGCCGGCGCGGTAACATGCGGTGCAGAAACTGGGAATGTAGTTGATTTGCAGCAACCAACGTATCACTTCGTCGAGTGTGCGCACATCGTTCACGTCAAACTGGGCTGTTTCATCGTGCCGTTCTTCGGTGGTGTAGCCGCCCACACTGGTGCGGGAACCGCCGCTGATTTGTGAGATGCCCAGGTCAAGCACTTTCTCACGCACGCGCTGTGACTCCCGGGTGGAGATAATCATGCCGGTGTAGGGTGCGGCCAGGCGAATCACCGCCACGATGCGGCAGAAGATGTCGTCGGGAAGTGTGTTGGGGAAATCGTCGAGCGAGATGTCTTCGGCAGGGCAGATGCGCGGCACGCTGATGGTGTGCGGACCCACGCCAAAACGGGCTTCCAGATGCTCGGCATGCATAAGCAGTCCAACGAAGTCGTAGCGATAAGTGGTGAGGCCGTACAGCACGCCGATGCCCACATCGTCGCATCCGCCTAACTGCGCGCGGTCCATGGCTTCGGTGTGGTAGCAGTAGTCACTCTTGGGTCCCCAGGGATGCAACGACTCGTAGTTCTTGCGGTTGTAAGTCTCTTGGAACAGAATGTAGGTGCCGATGCCCGCGGCTTTGAGTTTGCTGTAGCTTTCCACATCGGTGGCTGCAATGTTAACGTTGACGCGTCGTATTTCCCCGTTGCCCACCTTGGTGTCATAAATCGTCTTGATGGATTCGAGAATGTATTCCAGCGGATTGATGACGGGGTGTTCGCCCGCTTCAAGCGCGAGGCGCTTGTGGCCTAATTTTTCAAGAGCAATGACCTCTTGGCGGATTTCGTCTTGCGAGAGTTTCTTGCGGGGAATTTCCCGGTTGATGGCGTGATAGGGACAGTAAACACATCCGTTTACACAATAGTTTGACAGATAGAGCGGGGCAAAGAGAACGATGCGGTTGCCGTACAGGCGTTTTTTCAGTTCTTTGGCCAGATCGTAATAGCGCTCCACCAAGTCGGGTTGGTCACACTCCAGCAGAACAGCTGCCTCGCGGTGTGACAGACCATGGCATTCGGCGGCACGGTTGATGATATCCTCAATTAACGAGCGGTTGCTTTTATTGCGCTGCGCGTAATCTAAGGTCTCTAAGATTTCACTATCGTCGATGAATTCATCGGCGTGAACCGATTTAGGATTATACATGATGAAAAATTTGTAGTGTTGATCATTTTGCTATGAATTGCAAAATTATAAAAAAAATGTAACTTTTGCTTATGCACATCGTCTTTTTAGTGATTTTTAGTGGAAAGTCGTTCGGCGGAACGTGGAAAGCGAGTTAAATATCCGAATTTCTTCTGTCCGCTCATTTTTTTGACTAATTTTGCGGCGAGAAAATATAGGACAATTACTTTAAAAAATATGTCATTGAATCCAGTTGCTAAGAAAACTATATTGCTTCAATGCTTCCTGTTGACAATCCATCTGATAACACTGACGGGATGCAGTGGAAACAACAAATCAGCGTTGTCCGAAGCAAACACACCCGTGGATATGCCCGACACTATTGCGCTGCCCGACACGGCTTATGCCTCGGTGCAGGATTTGGATTACAAGGTGATTGTGGTCGATAGCGTTCACTCGGGTCAGATTAATGACTATTCGTCGCAGTACGACTCCACGCTGGGCGTGCTTACTTTTCGCGGCGGTCCGCGGCGCGATGCGCGTTTCGGCGGCCGGGTGAAGGGCACGCCGTCGCGAGTGGAGCAGGTGTGGATGCATAAAACCGACCATAGCATTCGACCCACCCGGTTGGGGACATGGGGCGGTGGCACGGGGTGGACCGGCCAGCCGCTGCTGGTGCATTGGCCTGATTCGGTGTTTAACCGTTTCAAACGTCAGTCACCGGGCCTGACCGAACATTTCAGCCAAGACGAAATCATCGTGGCTTCGTTGTGCGCTCGCGTGTATTTCCTCAACCCAGCCACAGGCGAGGAAACCCGGAGTCCCCTCGATGCGGGTAATCCCTCCAAGGGCACCATGATGCTTGACCCCACGCTAAACGGCAATCTCTATATGGGGCAGGCAGTTCCCTTTGATTACGACTTTGGTCGTGTGTGCTTCAATCTGTTCCAGCATAAACAGGTGTATTTCGACGGCAACGACAAGGACGCCAGCCGTGGTTGGTCGGGTTCTGACTCTTCGCCGCTGCGGGTTGGTGACTTCGTTTTCTGGCCTGCCGAGAACGGACTTTTCTATAAATACCGCATCGACAGCGATGGCTCGATGAGCGTGCATAGCAAGTTGCATTATATTGTGAAAGGCGATGCCGCTGCCGGCATTGAGAGCAGTTTGGCTGTGTACAAGAACTATGGCTATTTCGGTGATAACCACGGTGATGTGCTGTGTGTGAACCTGAACACCATGCGGCCTGTGTGGCACTACGACAACGTGGACGACATCGATGCGAGTCTGGTGTGTGAAGTGGTGAACGGCGTGCCCTATCTGTATTGCGGATGCGAAGTGGACCGCCAGGGTGATTCGGGCAAGTGCCGCTTTGTGAAACTCAACGGCCTGACAGGACAGCCTGAGTGGACGCAGGAGTTTGGCTGCCATCGCCAGTCCATCGACAAGAAACACTTTGACGGCGGTTGCTATGCCACGCCGTTGCTTGGCGAGGGTGACTGTCGTGACTTGATATTTGCCAGCGTCTGCCAGCAGGGGCAGAGCAATGTAGCGCAGTTTACGGCCATCAACCGTGCCACGGGGCAGGTGGTGTATCAAACGCGTCTCAACTATTTCTCCTGGTCATCGCCGGTGGCTTTCTACAATGAGCGCAATGAACTCTTCATTTTCGTGGGTGACTCATCGGGCTATGGTTACCTCATCAAAGGACGCACCGGAGAAATCCTTTGGAAAGAACGTCTGGCCAATAACTTCGAGTCATCACCTGTGGTGATGGGTGACTCGATGGTGGTGGGATCACGCGGCCAGGAAATCTATTGCTTCAGGGTGGTGTGACCGACGGGTCATTTCCTGGACTTCTGCCGGCGGCAGAGTTCAATAAAGGCACAATAGTCGCAGTTCTGGGCCTTGACGGGTGATTGCTTGTAGGCGTTGTCGGGGTCCATCATCTGTTTGACTACATCGCCAAGTCCTTCCTTGAATTCTTTGTCGGCTGTGGAAAACTCAGGGCTACCAAACACATACTGTTTCCCGTTAAGCCATGCGCCCGTCTCGGCGATGTTGCTCAGTTTGTAGATAACAGGCATGATGGCGGCATCGGTTTGTTTCATTGCCGTTTGGTAGGCGTGGCAGTAAAGCAACAGTTGCATTACGCCGTGGCAACGTTTGCTGTAACCCAGGTCAATGTTGAACATCCCGTTAATGTCCTTCATGTCTTTCATGGTGGTGATATCGCGCCCGGTCTTGTAATCTACCATGCGCAGCATATTGTCGAGAGCAGGATTGTTGCTATGGATTTGGTCCACGCGGTCGGGCTTGAAAGTGAAGTTGAATTTCACGCCGTTCAGTTCCAGGTTCTCTATTTTGTGTTCTTGCTCACACTCCAGTACCGTGATGTAGTCGTCATCGTTCTTGAGAATGTTGTCCAGATCATAGTCGATGGCGCGGCGAGCCAGCGTGACGATGGAGTCAAGCATGATGAAGGACTCCCCGCTAAGCGAATCGTCGAGGTGTGGTTCGTCCAGATGCAGGTAGATGCTGTTGATTTTACGTATGGCCACCTGGCGCAGCCTGTGGTCGCGGAAATCATGCAGGTAGCGGGCATCCACATCGCAACTTACCTTGTTAGGGAAATAACATTCCCTCAGGATGTCGTGCACGATGTCGCCCATCGTCCCTGGTCCCATGAAGTCGCTTTCCGGATCCTCGCTGCGCAATCCCTGCAGGTAATGCAGGTAGAACTTCAAGGGGCAGGTGATGAAACCATTGATTGACGATGCCGATAGATAATGGATTCGTTCCTCGCTGCGATGTCCCACGTATTTATCCCGGGCCATCGTGCCGGCTTTAACACTGATTTCGGGCAGGTTGTGGGTGGTGAGACGGGCTTGCGGAGCGGAGGCGGTGACGGTGCGGCCATACACCATTTGCAATTGTGAGATGAAGCGTGACGGCTCGCTGCTGCCCATGATCTGGCTACTGCTGTCATAAATCAGAATGATGTTGCTGGCGCGGCTCAGCAGGCGATAGAAATGATAGGCGATGAGTCCCTCTTGCTGCTCGGGTGTGGGCATGAAGAAGGCGCGTCGCAAAAATGTGGGGATGAATGTGCCGATGGTGTGTCGGCGGGGAAACACGCGCTCGTTCATCGAGAGAATCACCACATTGTCGAAATCGAGGCAGCGCGTTTCAAGCATTCCCATTATCTGCAGCCCTTGCAATGGCTCTCCGCTGAAAGGCACCACATAACTGCCAATAAGACGGTCGATAAGAAAGAACAGCGTGCTGTCGTGCACGGGGACTCCGTAGCGCTCGATGGTGCCGACCACTTGCCGCAAAGCATCTAAATATTGAATGATGAAGGCGCTTTGCAATGTCATCACTGGCCGGTCGTGCTCGTTGGCCGAGGGCTCCGTACTGTTGTGGGTTGCGTTGATGTGTTTGTACACAGTGGTGGCAAATTCACGCAGTTGGTTGATGTAGGCTGTTGCCTGCTCTTTCTCGTTGGCCTGCGGAGCGGAGACGAACAGAGGCTCGAATCCCGTGCCTTTGAACAGTGACTGCGGCACATTGAACAGCCCTTGACGGTCGATTTCCTGGTTCACCACCGAGGCGTCGTGCACAAACACAGTCTTAATGATAGGGTGGGAGAGCACGTTTTTCACGTCTTCTCGGTAGAAAGTGGTCTCTTGCTGCTTATCGTGTCCTGCCTTGTGGTGCATGATGGCCACCAGATGCATCAATGAAACGATGCTTGAGTTGCGCAAAGGATAACCCAGGGTGGCGTTGATTTTCGTGATTCGGCGGTCCACCGAGTTGATGAGCGGCACAAAGAGGGTCTCATCGGGCATTACAATGGCGGTGTTGATTGCATTGTCTGGATTGATGGAGCGGGAATCAATAAGTTTGCCTATCTCGCGGAACGCTTGCTTGGCCTGGGCAATGTTGCCCGGAGCGGCCACCATTTTGATGTCTTGCCCCCGGGCGGCGAAATCCGGGTCGATGTCGTCCACATGCATCTCGGGGAACTCTGCATGCAGGCCCTTGATGAGGTTGGCTGCATGGTTGCAGTCCACGTCCTGTTTCAGCAGGGGCGAGGCATCGTCCCACCAGAAATTGGCCACCTGTTTCATCGCCTTGAAAATTTTCATTTGCGAGGCCGAGAGCATGGCGAAGCCCACCATCACGTAGCGCCGGTGGCGTAGCGAGGAGACACCCTGCTGCGTAATCCTGTCGGCCACCTCCCGCATGAGATGCCCCAGGGTGGTGAGCCCTTGCCGCCCTAATTGCTCATGGTAACGGGTGTAGAGAGTGTCGAGTTGTTGCCACAGCGACAGAAACCGCTGTTTGATTTCACCGTCGGTTTCTTCTTGACTGGAATGATTTGCCCACAGCGTGTCGCCATTGTCCTCGTTGATGGCGCTGAACGCTTTGCCGAAGATACGCTTGATGTCTTCACGCAATTCCTTGTCGATATAGTTGGAGCGGATGTCGTGCAGATCGCTCAGGTTGGTGTAAAGTTTCCGGGGGTCGACGAGCGCTAGATCCACCTCGTTGAAATCGTTGACGATGATGTTGGCCCAATAGACGAAATGGTCGAACGACTGCGCCTGCTCGCCGAAAATTTCTTCATAGGCCTTGTAGAGTGCCATGAGTGTTTCGATGCTCGATGCGATTTGCAGACTGGGAGTGAGCCGCAGGTCGCTGGCCAGTTCGCTCACAAACTCTGTGAGTGGCGTAACTGCGGGCATAATGTAGCCTGTCTGGAATTGGTGTTGCAGTTCCTCCAGGAAAAAACGACCGCTGCGTTGATTAGGGAACACGAAACAATAGTCGCACAGTTCTTGGGGTGGCAATGCGGCGTAATGGCGGGCCACCTGATGCAGAAAAGATGTGGGGCGGGTATGGCTCATGGTCGCTTGATGAGGATGGATACCTTGATGGCCAGATCGAAAAGCGTGATGCGGGCATTGGCGTTGCCCCGGATGTCGTCGGCAGCGCTTTGCAATTCTGCAGCGAGCCTTTCCACATTGCGTTCGTTAATGAACGGTGCGAACCGCTCGCTGAACTGCTCCTCCTCGCGGGAGAGATAGTTGAGTCCGGGCGTGTGCAGGTTGTAAATGTAGTTTTCCCGCACCTGGCGGCTGGCATAGCTGAGGAAGCGGCGTGATTTCTCCCGCTTCATGTCGGCAACAGAATCGCTCCAGTCTTTCAACTTGGCCAGGTTGGCCAGGTAAGCCGTGCGCATGAGTTCCCTGAAACGTTCGCTGAATTCCTCAAGTTCGCTGTCGTGCTGCAGGGCGCGTTCGGCCAGTGCCACGTTGCCGTCGGCCGGTGCGGCTATGGCTATGGCTTCGCGCTCGTCAATGCTGTAGCGTTGCTGTAGGTATTGAGCCACGGTGGCCGTGCCGGGGCGTCGCAGTTCCAGCCGTTGTGTGCGCGAATAAATCGTGCCCAGCACACCCTTGGCATTGTCACTCACCAGGATGAACTTACAGTCGTCGTAAGGCTCTTCGATGAGTTTGAGCAGTTTGTTGGCGGCATCTTCGCGCATTTTCTCCGGCAGCCACATGATGAGCACCTTGTATCGGCTGATGTAGGCGCTCAGGGTCATCTTGCGGATGATGTCTTCGCTCTCGCGCACCATGATCTGCGGTTGTGCGTTCTCGTTCTTGAGCAGCTCGAGCCAGCGTTCATAACTTTCCACGGGATTCTCATTCAGGAACTGTTTCCACTCCACGATATAGTCGGCGCAGGTGCAACCGGCGCTGGTGTTCTTGCGGTTGGTGTAGGGGAAGGAGTAGTAAGTGTCGGTGTGGTTGAAACTTTGGTGCTGCCGGCAGCTGGGACACTCGCCGCAACTGTCTCCGTCGTGACGGTTCTGGCAGTGGAGATATTGGGCGGCGGCACGAGCCAGCGCCAGTTTGGGGATTCCCGGCTCACCGTGCAGCAGCAGGGCGTGCGGCAACCGGTCGTTGTCAATCATGCTTCGCAGGCGTTGCACGGCGCTCTCATTGCCTATGATATCGCTGAATTTCATGATGTGTTCCTGATAATTTTGCGTAAAGGTACTGCTTTTTTCGTGAACGGCAAAAAATCCTTCTGCAGAATAAATAATCGGAGAAATTCAGGTTGATTCCCCGGTTGTGTTTGCGTCACACTTCAATTTGCTCTTATGTGTACGGTCGTTTGGGCGGTAAAGAAATTTCTATTAAATTTGCGATGCGAAATACTAATTGATTAATATGATGAGAATATCATTGACATTATTTGTTGTCATGTCGCTGGCTCTGGGAGCGTTGGGTGTGTATGCCGACGAAAAGAGCAACGACCGGCAGCCCGTGAAGGAACGTGTGGTGACCGAATATGGCAAACGCGCCGTGCGCACGACTCCCGATTCATCCTATTCCTTCCCCGCCGACATGAGGGTGAAGAAGAATTGCTTTATCGTGGTTTCTAAGAAAGATTACTATTTGTATGTGTATGAGGCGCAGGGTGCCGACACCGTGCTGCTGGCACGCTATGACGTGTGCGTGGGCCGTAACGCCGGCAACAAGCAAAAGCGAGGCGACAGCCGCACGCCGCATTGCACCATGAAAAATCCTTTTAAAATCTCTCAGATGCAGAATGCATCAACCTGGCGTCATGACTTTGGCGACGGCCGGGGAAACATTCTGAGTTACGGCGCTTGGTTTCTGCGTCTGGTGCCGCCTGGCCGCGGCATAGGCATTCATGGCAGCACCAACAACCGCGAGAGTGTGCCGGGCCGTGCCAGCGAAGGGTGCATACGTCTGAAGGATGAAGATATCATCGACCTGCACAAGCACTACGCCCATGTGGGTATGAAGGTGGTGGTGAAGGCCGAGAATGAGGGTGACTATTCATTTGAAGCGAAGGCGATGAAGCGTCGTAACCTGCCCCGCCTGCGCAACTTCAATGCCGCCGACAAGCTAAAATAAAGAGAAACGCGCTATAGGAGCCGGTGAATGGTGGCGCTGATGCGTCGGGCAGTGCTCAGACTCAGATCGGGTGCCGGTCCGAAACTGTCGTTGTAATAGCGCATGCCGCTGGGCAAGGCCTCGCGGGCCGAAAAATGGAACTCGGTTACGCTGGTTTCGCGGGCGATGCGGGCGATGTTGTTCTCGTTCACACCGCAGCCGGCCAGGATGATGATGCGTCCGTTTGACCACTGCTGCAGTTGCCGCAGCATGGGAATGCCCTGTTCGGCATCGGGCTGCTGCCCCGAGGTGAGCACCCGCTGGAATCCCAATGAGATGATATCGTTGAGAGCCTGCTGTGGATTACGGCAGCGGTCAAAGGCGCGGTGGAACGTCACGTTCATGCCCCGGGCATGCTGCATCAGCATCTGATTGGCTTTGATGTCCACATCCCCATCGGCCGTGAGGCACCCGAACACCACGCCGTCGGCGCCCAGGGCGCGGGCCACATCGATGTCCACGGCCATCATGCCCAATTCGTCGGTCGAATAGAGGAAATCACCGCCGCGCGGCCTTATGATTACATGCAGCAAGGTGTTGTCCAGGCATCGCCGGCACGCTTGCATTGTGCCGTGTGACGGAGTGGTGCCTCCCTCGGGGATGCCGGCGCACAGTTCCACGCGGTCGGCGCCCGCCAGCTCAGCGGCTTGGCAACTCTGCAGTCCGTTGGCGCAAATCTCTATTTTGAATTCTTCTCGGTTCATTGGTGCTGTTCGTTGGTTTGGATGAAAGTATCCCAATTTTCGGCAAACTTACAAAAAATCTTCCTTACGTTGCGCATCATGGTCTGTATTTTTGCTTCTGCCCGTTGGAGACGACCGCCGTGCTCGTTCTGCATGAAAATTGATAAATGTCCGCATCGAAGGGGTTGATATTGTCAGATTTTAGCTGTAACTTTGCCATGTCGTAGTGGATTTGACCGGTTTATTTATGCAGCACTGAATAAATTGAAATCCGCAATATGACGAGATTTTGTGCAACTTTCTGTTGCATAGGATGTTATAATAATCAACCAATGATGTGCTGCACAACATGGATTGTGATAAAGAGAACGAATTAATGTCAAAAAAACAAATACTGCTGATTAACGACATGTGCGGTTATGGAAAGGTGGCAATGGCAGCCATGCTGCCCATTTTGAGTTATATGGGACATCCCACCTACAACCTGCCCACCGCATTGGTTTCCAACACACTGGATTACGGACGGTTTAACATACTCGATACCACCGACTACATTCAAGGTGTGTTCCCCGTGTGGAAAGAACTGGGTTTTCATTTCGATGCTATCGCCACAGGTTTCATTGCCAGCAACCGCCAGGCGCAAATCCTGGCCTCTTACTGCCGGGAGCAGGCGGCGCTGGGAACGGTCATCTACACCGACCCCATTATGGGCGATGAGGGTAAACTCTATAACGGTGTGACCGAAGAAAGCATAGCCAGCATGCGCCAAATCATCAGCGTGGCCCACCTTATCTATCCTAACTACACCGAGGCATGTTTTTTAACCGACACACCTTATAAAGAACAAGGCATTACGCTTGCTGAAGCGCACGATTTGCTCGACAAATTGGTGCGGATAGGCTCACGCTCTGTTATTATCACCAGTGTGAAAGTGGACGGACAAACCGCTGTGGTAGGCTACAACCACGCCGACGGCGAGTACTTCCTGCTGCCCTATGAAGAAATTCCTGTCCATTTCCCCGGCACAGGCGACATCTTCTCAGCTTTGCTCATCGGCCATTTGCTGGACGGCAAACCCCTCAAGCCGTCCATCCGCCGCACCATGGACACCGTGTATCGCTTGATTGACCTTAACAAGGACAACCGCGACAAAAACCGTGGTATCCCCCTGGAAAGATACCTCGACCAGATTTAATGCTCCTGAAGGGCTTGCTGTAATTCTTCCAGCTGCTGATTGGTGAATGTGTCGCCAAGCAATTGGGAAGCTGTGGACTCGAGCGGGGTGTGCTCGCGCAGATGGCGCAACGCCTCGTAGAGGATTTCACCGTGGTCGAAGGCGAGCTTAGGCAGCTCGTCCAGCGGGAACCATTGCACTTGTGATGCGTCATCGCCGGCCTTCACCGAAGGGTGTTTGTCGGGAGAAACCAGCGTATAGAATGCCACGGTGATGACACGCTCGCGCGGGTCGCGGTCTACGGCGCTGAAAGCGCCTATCTGCTGCAGGTGGCCCACCGTGGCATGCGTTTCCTCAATAAGCTCACGGCGGGCACATTGCTCTGCTGTTTCGTCGATTTCCATATATCCGCCCGGGAATGCCCAGCATCCTTTGTAGGGTTCGCCCCCACGCTTCACGAGCAGGATATGCAGTCTGTGCTCATGAAACATGAAAACCAGGCAGTCGGCAGTGACTGCCGGGTGCGGATACTTGTACCAATATCCCTGGCTGTTGTTCATAATAGTTGTGAAAATCTCGGGTTAGATGTTTTTGGCGAAATTGCGGCCATATTCCATGCATTGACCGATAGCCTCCTCGTTGGGCACCCACAGCACCTTGATACCGTCGTCTACCAGGCGGAAACCGGCCTCGGAGAGGTGCGTGCTGATTTGCTTGGGCGCATCACCGCTCCAGCCGTAACTTCCGAATGCCGCCGCGGCTTTGTTTTTCAGTTTGAGTCCCTTGAGCATTTCCAGGATGCCGGCTATAGCGTAGCTGTATCCATAGTTGATGGTGGGAGAACCCACGAGAATGGCTTTTGAGTGGAATGCTTCGGTGAGGATGTCGTTCTTGTCTTCCTTGCTGGCGTTGAAGATTTTAACTTTTGTACCGGGGCTTTCAGTGCGGATGCCCTGGGCGATGGCCTCGGCCATGAGACGTGTTGACTGCCACATGGTGTCGTAGATGATGGTCACCTGGTCTTCCTGGTAATTGTTGGCCCAGGTGAGGTATTTTTCCACAATCTCGGTGGGGTTGGTGCGCCAAATCACACCGTGGCTCGGGCAAATCATCTTGAGCGGCAGGTTCATGGCCAGGATTTCGTTCACCTTTCGGGTTACCATTATGCTGTAAGTGCTCAGGATGTTGGCGTAATATTTTTCAGCCTCATGCATCACCTCAGCCGTGTTTTCCACGTCGTTGAAGAGCGACTCGCTGGCGTAGTGCTGGCCAAAGCCGTCGTTGCTGAAGAGGATGTCTTCACCGCTCATGTAGGTGAACATGGTGTCGGGCCAGTGCAGGAAGGTGGCTTCGATAAAGGTGAGCGTGGTCTCGCCCAGAGGCAGCGTGTCACCGGTCTTAACGTTCACGAAGTTCCAGTCCTGGTGGTAGTGGCCGCGGATGATGGCCTCGCCTTTTTTGGTGCAGTAGATGGGTGTGTCGGGGATTTCCCGCATCAGTTCGGGCAGTGCGCCGCTGTGGTCAATCTCGTTGTGGTTCATGATGATGTAATCGATCTGCTTAAGGTCGATTTCCTGCTTAAGCCGTGTCACGAATTCACGGTCGTAGGGTTGCCACACGGTGTCGATGAGCGCCACTTTCTGGTCGCGCACCAGATAGGAGTTATAGCTTGAGCCACGGTGGGTCGACAGTTCATCGCCGTGAAACGAGGTGAGTTCCCAGTCCACTTTGCCAACCCATGTCACTTTGTCGGTGATTTTCTTTCCCATTGTTGTATGAATTTAGAGTGTTAATGATTTGGAGACAAAATTACTCAAAAAATGTCAAAATCGAAGCCTGTGTTGATAAAAAATCAGGCGATATCGTCACGGTATCGTATTTCTTGACTATTTTTGCGCATGAAATGAATGAGTGGGTGATTATAATAACGATTGTCGTTGTGCTGTATTTGCTGGAACGCCACTACAGCCAGAAGGACGACACCCCGCCTCCCGTGGCGGCAGGCGACGATGCCGAAGCCGACCGCGTGGCTGACCCCGGCCTGAACGTGCAGGTGGAGCAGTTGGGCGACTATACTCCCTTGACCCACATGGATGCTACGCAGCGAGGTGAACAGTTGCTGAAATCACGCCGTTATGACGAGGCTCTGGAAGCTTTCCAGCAAGGGGTGGAAGACGGTGACAGTTGGGCCGAGATGTTCATTGGACGCCTCTTTGACAACGGACTGGGCGTGGAGCACAGCCGTTCCAAGGCCGCTGTGTGGTATCGACGCGCCTCCATCAGTGGCAACAAGGTGGCCCAGAACCGATTGGGTGAGCTGTTTGCCGAAGGAAAAGGCGTGACGCGTAACGAGCAGACGGCTTTCATGCTGTGGGAAAAGGCCGCCCGTCAGGGCTACCCACCGGCGCAGCGGCATTTGGCACGTTGCTACGACGAGGGTATCGGCACAGCCAAAGATTATCTGCAGGCCAAATTCTGGCGAGATTGTGCCGCCGATTCCGCCCCGTCGCAATATGAATGGTGAATGAATTTCTCCCACCACAATAAACGATTGCATTGAGATGATGAAGCTACCTCTTGTGTTAATTTGTGCACTGCTGCCGGCGGTGGTGATTTTGATAATTGTGTTCCGTCGCGACAAGTTGAATCCCGAACCCGTGTCCAAACTGCTGCAGGGTGTGCTGTGGGGCCTGCTCTCCGCTTTAGTGGCATCAATGCTTGCGGGCCTTATTGCCGTTGTGTTCCGTATGAATCCCGCGGCCAACCCCGGTAATCTGCTGCAATGTGTCTCGGTGTCGTTTTTGCTCGCCGGCATACCCGAGGAACTTGCCAAA
>RHMF01000102.1_pt1 | contig 32703 bp, 25 predicted proteins | sample 5365151 | NCBI WGS metagenome assembly RHMF01 (sample SAMN10266501, study PRJNA497801) | feces metagenome | isolation source: feces | host: Bos taurus | place: China: Prairie of Fairy Mountain | collected 2017-08-14 | reverse complement strand
AAACGACAGTCCTATCCACAGAAACTGCTTGCCCGAGTATTGGTCCAGACTGAACATGCTGACAACGTCATCCTGATTGGTGGCGGCATAAATGCTTACAGCGCCGGCAACCACCAGTAGCAGATAGAGCAGAATGGTAACCCAATCCACTTCTTTCAACAAACTTGTGTTTTCGCTGTCGGCTGCTGTCATGGTTCCGTTTTTTAGTTTATTAAATCGTGCGGCGTGATGCCATTGAGCGGCCCAGCGTTTGAAGCGACGGGCTGTCGCCCTGCAGGTAGCGGCGCAGCATCACATCAGTGCTCCGATGGGCACGCCGAAAGTGGCGCCGAACCCCGCGTTTTCCACATATACGCAAATGGCGATGCGTGGATTGTCTTTAGGGGCGAACCCCATAAACACCGAGTGGTCGCGTCCGTGGGGGTTCTGTGCCGTACCGGTCTTGCCGCACACGTCTAGCCCAGGGATGTTGGCATCACGGCAGGTGCCTCCCGTTACCGCCATGCGCATGGCTTCAACGATGTCGTCGTAGTAGTACTGGTCGATGGATGTGACGTGGCGCTCGATGCTCTTTTTGAGCACCCCCACGCCCACAATGTTTTTCACCACATGGGGAGTGATATAGTAGCCTCGGTTGGCGATGGAGGCGCCCAGGTTGGCTATCTGCAGCGGCGTGGCCAGGATTTCGCCCTGGCCGATGGCATCGCTGATAATCGACTGGCCGTTCCACTCGCCTTGTCCGTAGATTTTGTTGTAGAAGGCGGTGTTGGGGATGAAACCGCGGCTCTCGCCGGGCAGGTCGATGCCCAGTTTGTAGCCATAGCCCATCGACACCAGGTGCCGCTTCCACACCTCGAAGGCTTCACCCACGCTGCCGTACTTGCTTGTGCGGTCGAGCATGTGCTTCAACCCCCAGCAGAAGTAGGCGTTGCACGAAGTCTGGATGGCGGGCTTGAGCGTGATGGGCGAGGCATGGCCGTGGCATCCCACACGCAGGCCGGCGTTAATATATCCCCGATGGCAGGGATAGGAGGTACTCAGGTTGACGATTCCCTCTTGCAGGAAAATCAAACCTTGCGACGGCTTGAAGGTGGAACCCGGCGGATAGGCACCCATGATGGAGCGGTCAAGCAACGGCCGCCGCTGGTCATTGAGCAACTTCATATAGTTGTTGCCGCGCTCCTTGCCGATGAGCAGAGTAGGGTCGTAGCAAGGGCTTGTGACCATGGCCAGCACCTCGCCGGTTTGCGGTTCGATACACACGATTGCGCCGTTCTTGCCGTTCATGAGCATTTCACCGTATTGCTGCAATCCCATGTCAATGGTGAGTTTCAGGTCATTGCCGGCCACGGGGGGCTGGTCCTCCTGTCCGTTCATGTAGCGGCCTTGGATTTTGCCGGTGGCATCCCGCACCAGAATCTCAATGCCTTTCTCCCCGCGCAGGTAGCGTTCATAACTTTTCTCCACGCCCAGATCACCCGTGTAGTCGCCCTGATGGTAGTAGGAGTCGCGGGCCAAGTCCTTGGCGTTGACCTCGCGTATGTCGCCCAGTATGTTGGCGGCGCAGGTGTAGTTGTATTTGCGCAGGATGCGTTGTTGGATGAAGAATCCCGGAAAGCGGTAGAGTTTTTCTTGCATCCGGCCGTAGTCTTGTGCCGTGAGGTTACTCATGAGCACTTGCTGGGTGTAGGCCGAATAGTCGCGGCCGGCCTTCATCGCCTGCCAATGCCTGCCGAGTTCTTCGCGTGAGATTTGCAGCGTGGCGCACAAGTCCAGGGTGTCGAAGGGAGTGACGTCCTTGGGTATCATCACCAAATCGTAGGTGGGCTGGTTGTACACCACCAGACTGTCGTTACGGTCGTAGATAAGTCCCCGCGAGGGATAGATGGTTTTGCGCAGGAAAGCGTTGTTGTGGGCAAAGGTCTTGTAGGTATCGTCGGTAACCTGCAGCGTGAGCAGTCTCACGATGTAGATAATGACCAGCACGGTGATAAACCCGCCAATCACCCACTTGCGCTTCTCCAGATTATAGTCTTTTCTCACGGTCGGAGCTCACTAAACTGTCAATAGCCAGAATCAGAACAACTGAAAGCACTGTGCTGGTGGTGATACGGCCCAGTGTGAGTAGCGCATTGTGAAGAGAAAATGCCTGTATGGAGAAGAGCAGAATGCAGTAGGCCGCCACAAGCGTGGCCATGTACTTGAAGTAGCCGGGCACGCCCAGCGATGCCAGCGACGGTATGGGTGAGATGTCGTCCTCGTGGGCGACGTAGAGATTGAACACCGGCCGTCTGATGGCCGCCATCACCACACACGACAGGGCGTTCATGCCCGGGCAATTGCTGAATATGTCCACTATCAGGCCCATGGCAAAGGCGATGGTGTAGGTCCAGTTGTTGTGCAGATTAATGGGCAGGCGCAGAATCAGGTAGATGAACACGATGGGTGTGGCCATGCCGAAGAGCACAATCTTGTTGCACACCACCTGCAGCAGGATGAGCACAATGAATAGTACGGTGAATTGGAGCACGTTCTTTGTCATCGCTTTTCGGTGTTGCCGGTGGTTACGGAGTCGCGTTGCAGCGATTTAATTTCGGCGGCGGCATAGTTACGCACCACACGCACTGCGCTCAGTTGGCTGAAGTTGGTGGTGAGACGCACACGCAGAGCCACGAAGCTGTCGCTTTGGCTTGCCGCCCGACTTTCCACCACGCCCACGATAATGCCCTCGGGAAACACTGCCGAGTAGCCGCTTGTGACGATGGTGTCGCCCTTTTGCCACTTGATGTGGTGGGGTAGTTGCTCCAGCACGGCATAGCGCGAGTCGTTGCCCTGCCACACCAGGCTGCCGAAGAAGTCGCTGCCCAGGAATTTGCACGAGAGGCGCATGTGGGGGTTGAGCAGCGAGATGAGACGGGCCGAGTGAGGCGCCACCACGTCAACGATGCCCACCACGCCGTTCTGGTCCACCACACCCATTTCCGGCTTGATGCCGTCGGCCGAGCCGCGGTTGATGGTGATGTAGTTGTCGGGTTGTGCGATGCTGTTGCTTATCACGTGGGCGGGGATAAACTCAAAGGCGGCGAGTGCGGGTTGCCGGTTCACTGTGTCGCTCAGCAACGTCTGCGCTTCTCTGAGTTGACTGCGTGTTTTGATAAGTTCCAGTTCCAGGGCGGAGTTGCGTTTCTGCAGGTCCTCGTTGATTTCGTGCAGGTGAAAGTAGGAAGTGACCACGCTGAGGGCTTCATACACCGAAGCACTCACCACGTTGGCCGACGTCAGAAAGACGTTTTGCTGGTAGGGATTGTTTTTAAACAGCAGTACGCAGCCCGCAATCAGATAAATGATAAAAACGAACCACGCACTGTGCTTGCGGAAAAAATTAAGCAAGTTGTTCATTCTGCCTGCAGCACACTACACACGCCCCCTCAGCGAATCAGGAACTTGAAACGCTTGTAATTTTTCAGCGCCACACCGGTGCCTTTGGCAACGGCATGCAAGGGGTCGTCGGGCACATGGAAGGGAATGCCGATTTTTTCGCTCAACCGGCGATCCAAACCACGCAGCAAGGCGCCGCCGCCCGTCAGATACACACCGTTGCGCACCACGTCGCCGTAGAGCTCCTCGGGGGTGTTCTCAAGCGCGCTCAGCACAGCGGCTTCTATCTTGCTGATTGACTTCTCGATGCAGTGGCAAATCTCTTGGTATGACACCGGCACCTCCATGGGCATGGATGTCATCTGGTTGGGGCCGTGCACCACGAAATCCTCGGGCGGGTTTTCAATGTCGGTGATGGCTGCTCCCACGTTGATTTTGATGGCCTCGGCGGTGCGCTCTCCCACACGCACGTTGTGGGCGCGGCGCATATGCTCGCGGATGTCCTCAGTGAGTTCGTCGCCGGCCACTCGGATGCTCTTGTTGCTCACGATGCCGCCCAGCGAAATCACGGCGATTTCGGTGGTGCCACCGCCTATGTCCACAATCATGATGCCCTCGGGAGCCAGCACGTCCAGACCGATGCCCAGTGCGGCTGCCATGGGTTCATAAATCATATATACATCGCGGCCGCCTGCGTGCTCGCAACTGTCGCGCACAGCGCGCACCTCAACTTCGGTCGAGCCCGAGGGGATGCACACCACGATGCGGAGCGATGGCGAGAACCAGTGGTTTTTGGAACTCACTTTCTTAATCATGCCCTTGAGCATGAGCTCGGCGGCGTTGAAGTCGGCGATAACACCGTCGCGCAGCGGGCGCACGGTGCGGATGCCCTCGTGCACCTTGCCATGCATTTCACGTGCCTTTTCACCAACGGCAATCAGGCGGCCAGATTTGGTGTCGAGCGCCACTTCCGACGGCTCGTCGAGCACCATCTTGTCGTTGTTGATGATAATCATATTGGCTGTTCCCAAGTCAATAGCTATTTCTTGCGTGAAGGAAAAAAATCCCATAGTGATATAAGTGTTTAAATAAATTTTCTTCTTGTTTTTAACTTACACGTATTGGAGTGCAAAATTATTAAAAACTTCGCAATGTATTGTCATGAATCGGAAAATAAAATCAAAAAAAACTTTTTAATGTTTAAGTTTCAACGATTGAAGCAAGAAACGGGGTGAAAATTTCGTTATTAAGAGGATTATGACTAATTTTGCCCAATCATGAAGAAAACTGTTTTAACGATTATATTGATGCTGGGATTGTGCCTTGCGGCGTCGGCCCAGGTGACTTTTTCGGGGAGTGACCATGACGTGTTGTGCGACACGCCGTCGATAACCACCGGCCTAAATGCCATTTATGTAATCTACGATGCCGATGACGTGTCGATGAGTTACACGGCCAGTACCGACCGCACGGTTACTTGGTACAGTTATGGCGAACTGGGCGGTGGATATGCCCAGGAGATGACCGGTGTGGTGACCAGCGGACGCACCACCACGCTGTCGCAGGTGGTGCCCAACCAAGGATATATCATAGAGGAAGGCACCGACCGCACCTATCTGTGGGTGGTGAATTACAGCAGTTTCTTTTTGCATTTGGAAGGCGTGAGCGTGGACGAGGCCACCGACTGCGGTACTGTCACATTGCACCTGACGGGCAGCGGCAACGACATCGTGTACTACGACATCAACGGCGTGCGCCGTGTGCTCAACCGTGGCATGACGGTTCAATACAACACGCTGGAGTGGAACGACACCGTGCAATCTCCGGAGTTGCCTCACTGGCAGGAGTCGCCGCAGGTGGAGACCGAGGAAGGATTCAGAGAAACCATCGTGCTTCAGCAACCGCTGTGCCGCACGGTGTTCACTGTGGGCGGCGATCGCTTCCTGAAGCAATGGGGAGAAGCCAAGCCCGTAGAGAGCGATGAGTTCAAGCCCATTGCCGTGGATTGCCGCGCAACCGCCGTGCAAGAGTCGCGCGACAACCCTAACGAGAAAAAATCAGGCGACGATTCGTCACTGGGCGGTTCGGCGCCTTGCCACATCACGTTCACCGGCTATCCCACCGATGCCGTGGTGTATCGTGCCTGGCAGCGCTCTTACGACCCTGAGTTCAACACTGTGGATTTGACCTATAACCAGGATGTGGTGGACGAGACTTTCAACGATGCCGGCGTGTATTACTGGCGTTACATGGTGGCCGATGCCTCGGGCAACTGCGAGGCTTACAGCGATGTCTACACAGTTAATATTGGCGTGAGCGAACTTGTGTGCCCCAATGTGTTCTCGCCCGGTACCACCGAAGGTGTGAACGATGTGTGGATGGTGAGCTACAAGTCGATTGTGGAGTTCCACTGCTGGATTTTCAACAAGTGGGGCAATCTGGTGGCTGAACTCACCGACCCCTCTCAAGGGTGGGACGGCACCTACAAAGGAAAGACAGTGGGCGCCGGAGTGTATTATTACGTGCTGCGCGCCACCGGCAGCGATGGAAAGAAATATGAACTTGACGGTGACATCAACGTGATACGCTGGAAGCAGAACCCGCATTACAGCGGCGGCTCATCCACCGGTGGCACTACAGGAGAATAACACTGGGAATTTGACAAAATAAGGATAGTTGACAAGAATGAAAAATATGATAATCGCAACGACACTGGCACTCCTTGCCGGTGGCGTTTGCTTTGGCCAGAACCACAACCGCCCGTCGGCCATCAACACCGAGAGCATCGTGTTTAACGTCACCGCAGCCCCCTCCATCCCCGACACCATGCGTTTTGCCGGCGAACTGGTGAATTTCGACCGACTCGATATGGCCGAGCGTATGGACCGCGAATTGCTCAGTGTCGTGTACGGTCAAACATCCACTTTGCTGTGCTTCAAGCGTGCCAACCGCTATTTCCCCGTGCTGGCGCCCATCTTGCAGGAGCAGGGCGTGCCGCTTGATTTCCTCTATATGGCTGTGACCGAGAGTTCGATGGATCCGCTGGCCTATTCCAGCGCCAAGGCCGCCGGCCTGTGGCAATTGCTGGCGGGCACAGCACGTGACTACGGACTGGAAGTGAGCAGCGAGGTAGACCAGCGCTATGACCCCGAATTGAGCACACGGGCCGCTTGCCGCTACCTGAAATGGGCCTACAAGCGCTACGGACACTGGCCCACCGTGTGTGCGGGCTACAATGCCGGCGTGAGCGGCATCTCGGAGAGACTCTCCAGTCAGCGTGTGGACAATTCTTTTGACTTGTTTATGAGCAAGGAAACCTCGCGTTATGTGTTCCGCATCTTTGCTTACAAACTCCTGATGGAAAATCCCAAACGCTACGGCTACCGACTGAGCCGTTATTCGCTGTGGCAGCCCGTGGAGTGCGACGTGGTGACTGTGAACACCGGCGTGGACTGGGTGCAGTGGGCCAAGGGACACCACCTTACCTACAACCAGTTGCGTGAACTCAATCCGTGGATACGCAGCGAAACGCTGACCAACGCCAGCGGCAAAACCTACCAGGTGCGGGTGCCCAAAGACGGACAACTGCAGCGCAGCACCCGCGACTTTGTGGTGTATGATGAGAACTGGGTGGTGGACTGACAACCAAAACGACGACTGATGAAACTCAATGGCAAAGAGGTGACTGTGCTTGAGGTGCTCGGCGCCCGTGTGCACAACCTAAAGAATATAGATGTGGATATCCCCCACGACAGTCTCACCGTAATCACGGGGCTGAGTGGCAGCGGCAAGTCGTCGCTGGCTTTCGACACGATTTTCGCCGAGGGGCAGCGTCGCTATCTGGAAACATTCTCTTCCTACGCCCGTAATATGATGGGTATCATGGAAAGACCCGATGTGGACAAAATATCCGGTCTGAGCCCCGTTATCAGCATCGCGCAGAAAACGGTGAACCGCAATCCGCGCAGCACCGTGGGCACCACCACCGAAATCTACGACTATCTGCGTCTGCTTTACGCCCGCGCATCCGATGCCTATTCCTACCTGTCGGGCGAGAAGATGGTGAAATACACCGTGGACAAAATCCTCAATTTGATGCTCGAGCGCTACGACGGACACAAGGTATACATTCTGGCGCCGCTGGTGAAGAACCGCAAGGGGCATTACAAAGACCTGTTTGAAAATTTGCGCAAGAAGGGCTATCTGAATGTGCGTGTAGACGGAGTGCTGCGCGAAATCACCTTCGGCATGAAACTCGACCGCTATGTGAACCACAGCGTGGAACTGGTGATTGACCGGCTCAAGGTGTCGGCCAAGGACCGCAGGCGTCTGGAATCAACCGCTGATCTCGCTTTCAAACAAGGCGGCGGACAACTCATCGTGCTCGATGCCGACACCGATAAGGCTGAACACTACAGCAAGTCGCTCATGGACCCCGCCACGGGACTGTCCTACGCCGAGCCCGCTCCCCACAATTTCTCGTTCAACTCGCCCCTCGGCGCATGCCCCAAGTGCAAGGGCCTGGGCTATGTGAACATCATCGACCGCGACAAAATCATGCCCGATATGAGCCAGTCGATACGCAACGGAGGCATCCTGCCACTGGGAAAATACAAGAACTCGCTTATATTCTGGCAAATCACGGCCATCTGCGAGAAATACGGCTTCACGCTCGACACCCCTCTGGAGCAACTGCCCGAAGAGGCCATCGACGACATTATGAACGGCACCGACGAGCGGCTCAATGTGCGCAACGAGACCATGAGCACAAGCAATTATTTCCTGTCTTACGACGGCTTGGTGAAATACATCGAGATGCAGCAGGATGACGACGCCACCGCCCAGGCACAGAAGTGGGCCGGGCAGTTCTTCTCGCGCTCTGTGTGCCCCGAGTGTAACGGCCAGCGCCTGAACAAGGAGGCCCTGCACTTCCGCCTCAACGGCAAGAACATCGCCCAACTGGCCGCTATGGATCTGACCGAGCTGCGCGACTGGCTGGCCGACCTGCAGCACCACGTCACCGCCACACAGTGGGAGATAGGCCATGAAATCGTGAAGGAAATACTGTCACGCATCAACTTCCTGCTCGACGTGGGACTTGACTATATGTCGCTCAACCGTGCCTCGGCCACGCTTTCGGGCGGTGAAAGCCAGCGCATACGTCTGGCCACCCAAATAGGGTCGAAATTGGTGAATGTGCTCTATATCCTGGATGAGCCGTCCATAGGTCTGCACCAGCGCGACAACCAGCGGCTGATACGCTCTCTGAAGCAATTGCGCGACGAGAACAATACGGTAATCGTGGTGGAACATGACCGCGAAATGATGCTCCAGGCCGACTATGTAGTGGACATCGGCCCCGAGGCCGGTCGCAAAGGCGGTCATGTGGTGTTTGCCGGCACACCGCGGCAGTTGCTGAGTCAGCACACCATCACGGCCAGCTACCTGAACGGCACACGCCGCATCGATGTGCCGGACCGCCGGCGCGAGGGCAATGGCGATAAACTGACTCTGACCGGATGCCGCGGAAACAACCTCAAGAATGTGACGTTGGAGATTCCGCTGGGTACTTTTGTGTGTGTGACGGGTGTGAGCGGCAGCGGCAAGTCGTCACTCATCAACGCCACGCTGCAACCCATCCTGAGCCAGCGCTTCTATCGCTCGCTCACCCAGCCGCTGCCTTACGACAGCATCAGCGGTTTGGAAAGTATCGACAAGGTGGTGACCGTGGACCAGTCGCCGCTGGGACGCACGCCCCGCAGCAACGCGGCCACCTACACCAAGGTGTTTGACGACATACGCAAACTCTTTGTCAATCTGCCTGAAGCCAAAATCCGCGCCTACAAGCCGGGGCGCTTCTCGTTCAACACCAGCGGTGGTCGCTGTGAGGTGTGCAAGGGCAACGGCTACAAAACCGTGGAGATGCATTTCCTGCCCGATGTGCTGGTGCCCTGTGAAGCCTGCGGCGGCAAGCGTTATAACCGTGAAACGCTCGAGGTGAAGTACAAGGGTAAGTCGATTGCCGATGTACTTGACATGACCGTGAACCAAGCCGTGGAGTTTTTCGAGGCGGTTCCTTCCATCCTGCGGAAAATCAAGGTGCTGCAGAATGTGGGATTGGGTTATATTAAACTGGGCCAACCCTCGAGCACGCTCTCTGGCGGCGAGTGCCAGCGGGTGAAACTGGCCACCGAACTCGCCAAGAAAGACACGGGCCGCACCGTTTATATCCTGGATGAACCCACCACCGGTCTTCACTTTGAGGACATCAAGGTGCTGCTGGGCGTGCTCTATCGCCTGGTGGAGAAGGGTAATACCGTTATAGTGATTGAGCACAACATGGATGTAATCAAGTGTGCCGACTATGTGATTGACATGGGTCCCGAGGGAGGTAGGGACGGAGGACAGGTCGTGGCCACCGGCACCCCTGAACAAGTCGCTGAAAATCCTGAATCCATCACAGCACGCTATCTCAAGCAGGAATTGCAGGCTTCGCACTGATGAGTGCCCTCTCCCTGCCCGAAACGTGAAAATTAAAGGACGGCCTTCTACAGACCGTCCTTATTTGGAATCTTTGTCCGATGGCATGCGGTTACATCCACTTCATGTAAGCGAAATCCTGGCGGTGGGGCAGGTTTTCGTTCCATGGATAGGCGCGGAATGAATAACGGAAGATGCCGCTGTATTTCAACTGGGTGTGCAGATGGTAGGTGACGATGTCGCCGTCCACACTTTGCACTTCAAATGGAAGAGTGTGCTGGAAATGGCTTTCTCCATCGAGTTCGCGGCAGGTCACAAGTTCCATTTGGATGTTCTCGCCCAGACCGTTGGTGTCGACCTTAATGGTGATGTCGGTGTAGGTGCCGTGCTCTGCTTCCATCGACATGCTGTTGCTGATGTCGGGCTGTCCCACCAGGTGCACGTTGTCCCAGCGGCTCACCACGTTTTCTTTCCATTCCACGATTTCTTTGGCCAGGCTGTAATCGTTGGCTTTCAGCAGGCTGGCGCGTTTGGCCTCGGGGATGTAGAATTTCTGGAAGTAGTCTCTCATCATGCGCGACATGGTGTAGTTGGGCGCGATGCGGGCGATGGAGTTTTTGATGTATTGTATCCACATGGGGCTGTAGCCCTTGCTGTTTTTGGCGAAATAGAGCGGGATGATTTCGTTCTCGAGCATGGAATAGATGGTGGCCGAGTCGAGTTTGTCTTGTTGGGCCTGATCTTTGTAGGTGCGCTGGCTGGTTAGCGCCCAGCCGGCACCCTCGCGGTAGCCTTCATACCACCATCCGTCGAGCACCGAGAAGTTGAGCAGACCGTTCATCTCGGCCTTTTCGCCAGAGGTGCCACTGGCCTCCAAAGGTCGGGTGGGGGTATTGAGCCAGATGTCCACGCCGGTGATGAGCCGTTTCGACACCGACATGTCGTAGTTCTCCAAAAAGATGATTTTGCCTTCAAATTCCGGCATCTTGCTGATTTCGATGATGCGCTTGATGAGGTCTTGTCCGGCGCCGTCGGCGGGATGGGCCTTTCCGGCGTAGATGAACTGTACGGGGAACTTCTCGTTGTTGACAATCCTCTTGAGGCGCTCCAGGTCGTTAAAGAGCAGGTAGGCTCGCTTGTAGGTGGCGAAACGACGGGCGAAGCCAATCAGAAGGGCGTTGGGATTGATTTTGTCCACAATCGACATGATGCGCGTGGGATCGCCCTGGTTTTTAAGCCAGTTCTCGGTGAAGTCACGGCGCACGAAACGCACGAATTTATTCTTCAGTTGCATGCGCAGTTCCCAAATCTCCTCGTCGGGGACGTTGAGGATGGGCGCCCAGGCCTTTTCTTCTTCCTGATGCTCCATGAAGTCTTCGCCGCACACTTTTTTATAATAACTCTTCCACTCACTGGCGGCCCAAGTGGGCATATGCACGCCGTTGGTCACGTAGCCCACGTGTGACTCCTCGGGGGCGTAGCCCTTCCAGATACCGGCAAACATCTTGCGCGACACCTGTCCGTGGAGCCAACTTACGCCGTTGCTTTCCTGTGTGGTGTTGAGCGCGAACACGCTCATCGAGAAGCGCTCCTGCGAGTCTGGGTTCTCACGGCCCATATTCATTAAGTCTTGCCAACTGATGCCCAGTTTGCCGGGGAATTCGCCCATGTATTTGCCAAACAGGCTCTCGTCGAAATAGTCGTGTCCGGCGGGCACAGGCGTGTGGACTGTGTAGAGTGATGTGGCGCGCACGACTTCCAACGCTTGGTTGAAGTTCAGTCCTTCGTCCTGCACATAGTCCACCAGCCGCTGCAGGTTAAGCAGTGCGGCGTGGCCTTCGTTGCAATGGTATACATCGCTCTTGATGCCCAAACGCTTGAGCAGCAGCACGCCGCCGATGCCCAGCAGGTATTCCTGCTTAATGCGGTTTTCCCAGTCGCCGCCGTAGAGTTTGTGGGTGATAGGGCGGTCATATTCGCTGTTTTGGTCCAGGTCGGTGTCCATCAGGTACAGGCTCACGCGGCCCACGTTCACGCGCCACACATTGGCATACACTGTGCGGCCCGGGTAGGGCACCTCCATCACCATTTGCTGCTGGCCGCTCTCGTCGAGCACGGGCTCAATAGGCAGGTGGTTGAAGTTCTGCGGCTCGTAGTTGGCAATCTGCTGACCGTCCATTGAGAGTGTCTGCGTGAAGTAGCCGTAGCGGTACATGAATCCCACGGCGGTCATGTTCACGCAGCGGTCGCTGGCTTCTTTCACATAGTCGCCGGCCAGGATGCCCAGACCGCCTGAGTAAATCTTCAGCGCATTGCACAGTCCGTACTCCATGCTGAAATAGGAAATTGAAGGCAGGTCTTTGCGCAAGGGTTTCTTCATATATTCCTTGAAGAGGTCATACACCTGGTCGATGCGTGCCATCAGGGCCTTGTCCTTCTGAATGTTTTCAAATTTATGCCCCTCCATGCTTTGCAGCATCATCACGGGGTTCTCACCGGTGGAGCGCCACAGGTCGCGGTCCAGGTCATGGAACAGGGTCTTACCCTCGCTGTTCCACACCCACCACAGGTTTTTAGAGAGTTCTTCTAATTTCTTGAGCTTGCCTGGAAGGTGTGACTTTACTGTCAGGTTTCTCCACAGGGGGTCATTGCTGTTGCTAACTTTAATCTTCATAATATGGGAGTTAATTCATTTTGTCTAAATGTGATAAGGCGCTTTCGTAAGCGTTTTGGTAGCAGGCCATGAATTCGGCCCACGAGGCTTTGCGTGCCACCCGTTGCGATTGCGTGCGCAGTTGTCGCATGGTGGCTTCGGGGCGCTGGTACAGGGCGGTGAGGCTTTCCACAATGGCGCGCAGCGTGTCGTCGTAGTTGCTGTCGGTGCGGTGCAGCACGCGGATGCCGGTGGCGTTGCCGTCGGCGCCGAAATTGTCGAGCACCCATTGCCCGAAGCCAGCCAGATCGGTGGTGACGGTGGGCACGCCGAATGCCGCGCTCTCAAGTGGTGTGTAGCCCCACGGCTCGTAGTAGGAGGGGAACACAGCCGCGTCGAGGCCAGGCAACAGGTCATAGTAACGCATATTGAAAATGCCGTCATTGCCATTGAGATAGCACGGCACGTAGATGACCTTCACCGTGTCGCCGCTTTCGTTACACATGCCCAGTGCAATCATCTTGCGGTAGATGGCATCACTGTCGGGATTGTGCACGCTGTGGGTGATGACGGGGTCAAAGAGCCGTTGCTTTCCCCCTTGTTCCATGTTGGCCGCCAAGTCGGCGCGCCGATCGCGGGTCCATCCAGGCACCAGAATGAAGGCGACGATGCGGCGCTGTCGGTGCTGTGGACTGAGTTGCTGCAGCTTGAAGCGCAGCACGTTGAGAGCGTCCAGATACACGTCGATGCCCTTGTTGCGCATCTCGCACCGGCCGCTCGTGGCCACCAGCAGCGTGTCATCGCCGTAGTGCTCGCCGGTCAGGGCCTCGGCCACCTGTAGCAGTTTGCCCCGGGCGCATTGGCGGGCCTGTGTGTAGGCTTTCCCCCTGGGTACGAAATTCTGCTCAAAGCCGTTGGGCGTGACCAGCGGTCGCCGTTCCAGCAGCTGCTCGCACTCGCGCGCAGTGACTTCGCTCACCGTGGTGAACGCATCAGCCTGTTGGACGGCCGTCTTTTCAAGTGAATGTTTCGACTGTATGTTGAGTTCTTCGGCCATCTGGTCGCCGTGATAGCCGCTCATGTAGTCATACAGCGGCTTGCCGTTGGAGCTGATGCTGCGCCCTGTGCTTGTGGCGTGGGTCGTGAACACGGTGGCTACCCGTGGCAGGCGGGCCTTTACGTAAAGCAATCCCATACCTGTGGTCCATTCATCGAAGTGCGCCACCACGCGCAAGGCTGGGTCGGCCTTCCAGTGCAGGATGCTTTCTATGACCATGGCCGCCGCCAAGGCAAACATGCACGATTCATCATAATCGCCGTAGCCATGCAGGGAATCCACGCCGAAGCGGTTCCACATTTCGGTGTAGATTTGGTTCTTGGCGGGGTACATCTGGCGGTAATCCACCAGCACCGCCAGCGGCTTGCCCGGCACGTTCCATCGCCCCACGCGAGCAGTCACGCCATGGGGAAGGCGCGCTTGCCGGCACCAGACCGACAGCGGTGTCCTGGACGGGGTGAAATCGGCGCACACTTTCCCATCGGTCCATAAATCCGGTCCGATGAACACAACGTTGTCGCCGTATGCAGCGCGCAAGGTCTTGGCCTTGGTCGATAGCACGGCATAGATGCCGCCTACACGGTTGCAGACTTCCCAGCTTGTTTCAAACAGTAAATCCAGCATAAACAGTAACACTATTACCAACCGGAGATTACTCACCTGCGGGTGATAATTTTTCAAGCGGCAAAGTTACAAAAAAAACAACTCACATCCAAATCAATCGCTCTCTTTTCATTCATTGGCGAAAAGCAATGCTTTTTTATTAAAAAAAACGTGATTATTTCGGAAAAATTAAAAAAACATGCTATATTTGCGGTCAGAGGAAGCTGAAACGCTTGAAAGGGAGTAGGCGCCATTTAAAATTTAAAGTTATGGCTGAAGAAGCAAAAAACGAAGGAGGTCTGATGGACCAGGCCAAAGAAATGCTGGAAGGTCTCACCGGTCAAGGCGGTGGTATGCTCGATGCCGCCAAGAACGCTGCCAGCGGCTTGGTTGGTAATCTGGACGATGTGCGTGACAAGGCCGTGGAAATCGGCAAGAAATTCGCACCCGATGCATTGGATGACAAGGTGGAAGGCATGGTTGACACCGCCATCGATTTCATCCAGGAAAAGTTTGGCAAGGGAACCCCTGACCCCAAGAAATAAGTCGTCTTCCACGACATTGCGTCAACAGTGATGCTGCGCTGACGTTCTCACAACAAACGCAACCCCGCGTGTAGGCACGAGGGGTTGCGTTTGTTGTGTTGCGGGAATTGTCTTACTGGAGGCCGCTCACGGTCACGTCACGGCTGGTGCGGCCGATGAGTCCTTGCAGCACCTTGCCCGGGCCGAGCTCTACGGCTTCGGTCATGCCGTCCTTAATCATGTTGGCCACGATATGGCTCCACCGCACAGGGGCGGTGAGTTGCTTGAGCAGGTTGGCCTTGATTTCGGCGGGATCGGTATGGGGCAGGGCGTCCACATCCTGGTAGATGGGACAGCAGGGCTCGTTGAAAGCGGCTTTTTCGATAGCCTCGGCCAGTTCGGCGCGGGCAGGTTCCATAAGCGGAGAGTGGAAAGCTCCGCCCACTTTGAGGGGCAGAGCACGCTTGGCACCGTTTTCCTTGAAAACAACGCAGGCTTTCTCAATAGCTTCGATTTCGCCCGAAATCACCACTTGCCCCGGGCTGTTATAGTTGGCGGGCACGCACACACCGTCGATGCCGGCGCAGATTTCTTCCACCTTTTCGTCGGGCATGCCGATGATGGCCGCCATGGTCGACGGGGCTTTCTCGCAGGCCTTCTGCATAGCCAGGGCGCGAGCCTCCACCAGCTTGAGTCCTTCTTCAAAACTCAGCGCTCCGCTGGCTACCAGAGCCGAGAATTCGCCAAGCGAGTGACCGGCCACCATGTCGGGCTTGAACTCATTGCCCATGGTGAGCGCCAGAACCACCGAATGGAGGAATACCGCAGGTTGGGTAACCTTGGTTTGTTTCAGGTCATCCTCCGTGCCGTTGAACATGAGGTCGGTGATGCGGAAACCGAGCACTTCGTTGGCTTTTTCAAACAACTCGTGTGCCTTGGGGTTGTTATCATAAAGGTCTTTGCCCATTCCCACGAACTGGGCACCTTGTCCAGGAAAAACGTAAGCTTTCATTTTCTGAATTTTTAATGATTTTGAATTTTCGTCCTTTATTTGCGGCTGCAAAGGTAATAAAAGTTTGTCCACAAGAAAATATTTCTTCATGAAAACATCCCGTCTGTTACAAAACGGCGTTGAAGAACGGTCATTACGGCTTGCGAAACATTTTTTTGCGATTTTGCTTTGCGTTTCGACGAGATTGCTGTAATTTTGCTCTTTGATGAAAAAGAAGAATCCACTAACCGACCGAAATGGCCGGCATTCAGATTTTACGGCCGACATCGATCGGTGCGTGGAAGTGATGCGTCGCGGGGGCTTGATTCTGTATCCTACCGACACGGTGTGGGGAATAGGCTGTGATGCCACCAACGCCGAGGCGGTGCGCAAGGTGTACGCCCTTAAGCGCCGCAACGACGGCAAGGCCCTGATTGTTCTGCTCGACAGCGTCGAGCACTTGGACCACTATGTGGTTGATGTGCCTGATATGGCCTATGAACTCATCGACGTGGCAGTGGATCCTTTGACGATTATCTATGAGGGTGCTTTCAATCTGGCTCCGGATTTGTTGGGCGATAACGACAGTGTGGGCATCCGCATTCCTCAGGATGAATTTGCACATCGCCTGTGTGTGCGGATGGGTCGACCGCTGGTATCTACTTCGGCCAACGTGAGCGGCGCTCCCACAGCGGCCTGTTATGCCCAGGTGAGCGAGGATATTCGGGCCGGCGTGGACTACATAGTAAACTACCGTCAGAACGACACGTCTCCGCACAAGGCCAGCAATATCATTCTGCTGAGCGGCGACGGCACTTTCAAAATCATTCGGTAGGGATGCACCGCCAGTAAAACTTAAACCATGATTACAACAACCCGACAACGGACGAAATATATAATAGGTGATTATTTGATGTCGAATCTGGCATGGTTCGTCTATAACATCCTGCGCTACAAGCTTGGCGCGGTGGTGGGCTATCTCACCCTGAGCGATTTCCTCACTGGTAAAGTGGTGATAGCGGGTCAGGTGGTGTTCCCGCTCATCATGATGGGCGTGTTCTGGCTGTCGGGATATTACAATGAGGTGTTGCGCAAATCGCGCCTACAGGAACTGGTGGTGACGCTTGGCAGCACCTTTGCCAACACGCTGATTATATTTTTCCTGGCGCTTATCAACGATGTGCTCTCGCGGCGGCAGCACAATTATGAAATGATATTGCTGCTGTGGGCCGTGATTTTTGTGTGCGTTTATGCGATGCGATTGCTCATCACCAACGCCTCGTCCCGCAAAATCAAGAGTCGCAGTTGGCGCTTTCCCACTCTGGTGGTGGGGTGCGGCTCGGCTGCCCTGGCCTATGTGAACCGCCTGAATACCATGCGCGAGTCGCTGGGATACGATGTGAAGGGCTATGTGAGCATTGACGGCGAGAACGCTGTGAAGGGACTTCCGCTTCCTGTTTACAGTGTTGACGAGTTGCCCCAGGTGTGTGAACGAGAGCATATCTCGGAATTGATAGTGGTGCCAACCAAATCAAATTCCGAAGCGTTGCTGCACACCATCAACCGGCTGTTCCCGCTCGATTTGCCCATCAAGATGACCCCCGACCGTTTCGATGTGCTGAAGTCGCAGGTGCGGCTCAACGATATGTACGGTGACCCGTTGGTGGATATCACCAGCAGTAAGATGGGGCAGTGCAGTAAAAACCTGAAGCGCACCATCGATGTGGTGGCATCGGCTGTGATGTTAGTGCTGCTGTCTCCGCTCTACCTGATAGTGTCGATACTGGTGAAGCTGGATTCGCCCGGCCCGGTGTTCTTCTTGCAGGAACGTGTGGGCCGGCACAAAAAGCCGTTCAACATCATCAAGTTCCGCTCAATGCGTGCCGACGCCGAAGCGGCGGGTGTGCCGCAACTTTCGTCGGAAGATGACCCGCGCGTGACCAGACTCGGACGCAAACTGCGTAAATACCGTATCGATGAGTTGCCTCAGTTCTGGAATGTGCTCAAGGGCGATATGTCGCTGGTGGGCCCACGCCCGGAGCGGCAGTATTATGTGAACCAGATACAGCAGCGCATGCCGTCTTATACGCTGCTGCACCAGGTGCGTCCCGGCATCACTTCACTGGGTATGGTGAAATTCGGCTACGCCCGCAATATCGATGAAATGGTGGACCGCATGGGCTATGACCTGCTCTATTTGGAAAACATGTCGTTGCTCAACGACTTGAAAATCATGGCTTATACGATTCAAATCGTGCTGAAAGGCCGAGGAATGTAAACAAAACGAGAATGACATCTGAACTGACGACACCGCAAGGCAAAGAACAGGCTGTGCAGTCGGCTGGCGAAGGCTGGTGGCTGCGCTGGCTGCGGTGGCGTCAGGAGCATGTGCCCGACAAGACTTTTGTGGCACTGCTGGCGCTGGTGATAGGTGTGGCGTCGGGCTTGGCGGCTGTGTTGCTCAAGTGGTTGATAGCCACCATCAGTTCTTTCCTTATCAGCCGCTTTGATGCAGCCCAGGGCAATGTGCTCTACCTGCTGCTCCCCATGGTTGGCATTCTGATTACAAGTTGCTATGTGTACTACGTTGTGCGCGATCCCATTTCCCACGGTGTGACGCGTGTGCTTTACGCGCTGGCGCTCAAGAAAAGCCGGTTGAAACGCCACAACATGTATGCTTCGGTGGCGGCATCATCGGTGACGATAGGTTTCGGCGGTTCGGTGGGTGCCGAAGGTCCCATCGTGTTCACCGGCGCCGCCATAGGCAGTAATCTGGGGCTGGCATTCAGGCTCGCTCCCAATGTTCTGGCCATGCTGGTGGGCTGCGGCGCGGCAGCAGGTATAGCAGGCATTTACAAGGCTCCCATCGCCGGCTTGCTGTTCACCATCGAGGTGCTGATGCTCGACCTGTCGGCGGGTTCGGCCATCCCGCTCATCATTGCGTCGGTGGCCGGAGCCACGGTGAGTTATGTGTTCACAGGCTACAACGTGGAATTCTTTTTCTCGCAGAGCGAACCGTTCTATGCCAGCCGCATTCCCTTTGTGGTGATGCTGGGCGTGTTCTGCGGCTTTGTGTCGCTCTATTTTATCTACGTGATTGGCTGGCTGGAAGGTGTGTTCAAGCGGATGAGCAACCGCTGGGTGCGCGTGGTGGTGGGCGGCTCGTTGCTGGGTTTGCTTATCTTTTTGCTTCCTCCCCTGTATGGTGAGGGCTACGGCGATGTGACCCACCTGCTTAATAATAATGTGTCGGAAATATTCGACAACAGCATTTTTTATGCCTACCGCGACCAGACGTGGATGGTGCTCACCTTTGTGGGTAGCCTGATGCTGGTCAAGGTGATAGCCACTGCCGCCACCAACGGCGGTGGCGGCGTGGGCGGTACTTTTGCACCGTCGCTGTTTGTGGGCAGCATGGCGGGATTTTTCTTTGCCTATCTGCTCAACCACTCGGGCTTGCTGGCCACGCCGCTGTCGATTAAAAACTTCACCTTGATGGGTATGGCCGGTGTGATGGCCGGCGTCATGCATGCGCCGCTCATGGGTATCTTCCTCACCGCCGAGATGACGGGCGGCTACGACTTGTTTCTGCCCTTGCTCATCGTGTCGGTGATGAGTTATGCAACCAGCCGCATGGTGACCCCCTATGGCATCTATTCGCGCCGCCTGGCCCGTCGCGGTGAGTTGCTCACACACCAGAAGGATCACGCGGTGCTCACCCTGCTTAAGCTGCACAGCGTGATAGAAACCGACTTCATCGCGGTGCATCCCGAAATGAGCCTAAAAGACATGGTTGACGTGATTTCCCAAAGCAAACGCAATATGTATCCCGTCACCGACGGGGAAGGCCGTTTGGTGGGCGTGGTGCAACTCAACGATATCCGCAACATTATGTTCCGCCCCGACCTGTACCGGCGCATGCAAGTGAACCGTTTCATGACTATGCCCGAGCACACGGTGTTGATGGACACCCCCATGGAAAAGGTGATGAAAATATTTGACGAAACCGGTGCCTGGAACCTACCGGTGGTGGATCAGGACGGTAAATACATGGGGTTTGTGTCGAAGTCGAAGATTTTCAACAGTTACCGACAGGTGCTCAAACATTACACTTATGACTAAATGATGCGTTAACAACACAGCAATGGATAAGAAAGATCTAAGAATAGTGTTCTTCGGGACCCCTGAGTTTGCCGTCGAGAGCCTGAAACGCTTGGTGGAGGGAGGATATAATATCGTGGGCGTGGTCACCATGCCAGACAAACCCGCCGGGCGTGGGCACCAACTCTATCAGAGCGACGTGAAGCGTTATGCCGTGGAGCAGGGACTGCACTTGATGCAACCTGTCAACCTCAAGGACGAGGCCTTTGTGACAGAGCTGCGCTCCCTGCATGCCCACCTGCAAATCATCATCGCCTTTCGCATGCTGCCCGAGGTGGTGTGGAGTATGCCTCCGATGGGAACCTTCAACCTGCACGCCTCGCTGTTGCCTCGCTACCGCGGCGCGGCACCCATCAACTGGGCCGTGATGAACGGCGACACCGAGACGGGTGTCACAACGTTCTTCCTCAAGCATGAGATTGACACCGGCGACATCATTGAACAGCGCCGTGTGCCTATTGGCCGACACGACAACGTGGGTCAGGTGTATGACCGGCTGATGGTGCTTGGTGCCGACATGGTGTGCGAAACGGTAGAGAAAATTGTGGCTGGAACTGTGCAGGCGATTCCCCAGGGACGGCTCGTCACCGCTGGCATGGAACCCACACCCGCCCCCAAAATTTTCAGGGAGACCTGCCGCATCGACTGGTCACGTAGCGCAGAAGCCATCTATAACCACGTGCGTGGCCTGTCGCCATATCCGGCAGCGTGGACCGTACTGCGCACGGCCGACGGCATTGAACACACGCTCAAAATCTATGAGACCGGCGAGCCCGAACCCTTTGCCTACGAGTCTGTGCCGGCCGGCACCATTGAGGCCCGCCGCCACAGTCTGCGCGTGGCCTGCGCCGACGGCTGGCTGCCTGTGTTGTCGTTGCAGCAGGCAGGCAAGCGCCGCATGACCGCCGAAGAATTGATGCGAGGCCTGTCGCTGCAAGGTTCCCGCTTGGGGTGACGGCAAGATAAATCACTTGAAATTCCAGAATTTCGGATAATTTTACTAATTTTGCGCTTGATTTTTAAGCGTAAGTAACCAAATACAAACAGAATTATGGCTGACACAACACAGGATATCAACACCACCGAAGAGAAAAGACCTCTGAATTTCGTACAGCAATTGGTGGCCGACGATTTGTCGGCGGGCAAAAACGGCGGGCGACTGCAGACGCGCTTCCCGCCCGAGCCCAACGGTTACCTGCACATCGGGCATGCCAAGGCTATTTATATGGACTTCGGGGTGGCCGAAATGATGGGAGGAAAGTGTAACCTGCGTTTTGACGATACCAATCCCTCACGCGAGAACACTGAATATGTGGACAACATACTTAACGACATCAAGTGGCTGGGGTTTAAGTGGGACAATATCTACTATGCCAGCGACTACTTCCAGCAATTGTGGGATTTCGCCGTGTGGCTCATCGAGCATGGCTATGCCTATGTGGACGAGCAGACGTCGGAGCAGATAGCCCAGCAGAAGGGCACGCCCACCATACCGGGCACTCCGTCTCCTTATCGCGACCGCCCTGTGGAGGAGAACCTAACCCTGTTCCGTCGCATGAACACACCCGATGTGGCAGAGGGTTCGATGGTGCTGCGAGCCAAACTCGACATGGCCAGCGACAACATGCACTTCCGCGACCCGATTATCTACCGCATCATCCACACGCCACACCACCGCACCGGCACCAAGTGGAACGCCTATCCTATGTATGATTTTGCCCACGGCCAGAGCGATTTCTTCGAGGGTGTGACCCACTCGATATGCACGCTGGAGTTCGTGCCTCACCGCCCGCTCTATGACAAGTTTGTGGACCTGCTCAAAGAAATGCGTGGCGAGACTGATGATATCAGCGACAACCGTCCACGCCAGATAGAATTCAACCGCCTGAATCTCACCTACACGGTGATGAGCAAGCGTAAACTCAAGACACTCGTCGACGAGCGCCTGGTGAGCGGTTGGGACGATCCGCGTATGCCCACGCTGAGCGGTCTGCGCCGCCGTGGCTACACCCCGCAGTCGATTCTCAACTTCCTGGACGACATAGGCTACACCAAATACGAGGCGCTCAACGACATCAGCCTGCTGGAGCATTCCATACGCGAGGACCTTAACCGGCATGCGCCGCGCGTGAGCGCCGTGCTCAATCCCGTGAAGGTGGTCATCACCAATTATCCAGACGATAAGGAGGAGATGATGCAGATGGTCAATAATCCCGAGGATCTGGCATCGGGCACGCACGCCATGCCATTTACCCGTGAACTTTACATCGAGCGCGACGACTTTATGGAAAATCCGCCTAAGAAGTTCTTCCGCCTGACCCCTGGCAAGGAAGTGCGGTTGAAAGGAGCCTACATAATAATGTGTGCAGGTTGCACCCACGATGCCGATGGCAACGTGACCGAAATACAATGCACCTACGACCCCGACACACTGAGCGGCAGCGAGGGCAGCCAGCGTAAAGTGAAGGGCACGTTGCACTGGGTGTCGGCGCGCTATTGCCGCGACGCCGAGGTGAGACTTTACGACCGCTTGTTTGCCGTGGAGAATCCAAGCGCTGACTCTGAGCATGACTTCCGCGAGTTGCTTAACCCCGACAGCCTGCGCGTGGTCAATGCCAAAGTTGAGCCTTATCTGGCGCAAGAGGCCGCAACACAAGGCGGCACCTACCAATTCCAGCGCATCGGCTATTTCTGCGTGGATCCCGACTCAAGTGCAGAGCATCTGGTCTTCAACCGCACCATCGGCCTGAAGGACAGTTGGGCCAAAGAGCAGAAGAAAGGTTGATACCAATAATAATAATCAAACTCTGGTTCTGACGACTGTCGAAACCAGAGTTTGTTATTTGTCGGGGTGGGGCCGCTTTGGTCAGTTAACCACATTCACCGGCTTGCCGGCGAGGTAGGCGGCGGCGTTAGATGTAATCACGTCCATCAGGCGCACGCGGGCATCGTAACTGGCCCAGCCGATGTGCGGGGTGAAGAAACTGTTGCGTGCGGTGATAAGGGGGTTGTCGTCGGCGGGAGGTTCCGGATCCATCACATCGGTGGCATAGGCTGCCAGTCGGCCGGCGTTGAGCGCATCGCCTACGGCCTGGTCATCGATGAGTGCGCCACGGGCGGTGTTGATGAGAATGGCGGAGGGTTTCATCAAAGCCAGCCGCTCGGCGTTAATCATGCGGCGGTTCTCAGGGGTGAGCGGGCAATGAAGCGTCACCACATCGGCCTGGCGCAGCATGTCGTCCAGGCTTTGCGCTTTCATCACGCCGGCGGGCAGTTGCTCCTGCGGCTTGCTGGTCACTGCCATCACGCGCATGCCCAGCGCCTGGGCGATCCGTGCCACGGCGCTGCCTATCTGCCCCAATCCCACGATACCCATGAGTTTGTCGGCCACTTCCACAATGGGCACGTCCATATAACTGAAGTCTCCGCAGTGGCTCCACACGCCGTCGTGGGCTTGTTGTGTGTAGTGCTGCACATGGTCGGTGATGTTGAGCAAGTGGGCAATCACCAGTTGTGCCACCGACATCGTGCTGTAGGCCGGCACGTTGGTCACCGTGATGCCGCGCTGACGCGCCACCTCGTTGTCGATGATGTTGAATCCTGTGGCCATCACACCGATGTAGCGCAAGTCTGGCAGTTGTTCTATCACATCGGCACGCAGTGCCACTTTATTGGTCAGCACCATTTCGGCGCCCTGGCAGCGGGGTACCACCAGTTCGGGGGCCGTGTGGTCCCAGATGTCGCAGGGGGCCAATTGCTGCAGACCGCTCCAGGAAAGGTCTCCGGGGTTGCCGGCATATCCGTCAAGAACTACAATTTTTCTCATTTCTATATTTTTTGGGTTTATGTTTTTGTGACAAAATTAACCCAAAAGCGGCCAACAAACAAAAAAAAAGGCTAATTTTGCGAGAAAATAGCGCAACGTAACAATGGAACACAGAAAACTCGTGGAGCAACTGGCTGGCAAACTGGGCCGTAGCAAGGCCGATGTCAATAAGTTGGTGGAGGCCTTGGCCGTAGTGGTCAAGACCCGTTGCAGCGAGCAAGACAGTGTGGTGATACCGAGTTTCGGCACTTTTGAGCCGCATAAGCATACCGAGCAGGTGCAACGTGACCCCGAAACGGGGCAGCGCGTGCTCATGCCACCCACTCTGGTGGTGGACTTCACAGTGAGTAATGTGCTGAAAAACAAACTCAAACTCAAGTAGCAAGGCTGAGATGAACCAGAAAATCACATTTCAGCAGTTGGTTGCACTTATTTCTGAATCGGCCAGCACCAGCCACCGAGTGAGCGAACTTTTCGTGAAAGAACTGTTTGCCACCATCTCGCAGGCCCTTGTGGACGGAGAGACCGTGAAAGTGAAAGGTCTGGGCACTTTCCACGTGGTTGCACCCACCGAGGCCCAGCGTGTGAATGTAACCCCCGGCAAGACTGTGGAAATTCCCGGCGACCAGGACGTGGTGTTCACGCCCGACAAGTCGCTTGCCGAGGCTGTGAATCATCCGTTTTCACAATTTGAACCGGTTGTTATCCCCGATGACATCACCGATGAAATGCTGGCGCAAATCGATGCGCCCGCCCCATTGTTTTCGGAACCGGATTCTGAGCCTGTTGCGGAGCCAGAACCGGTCCCCGAACCCGTGGCGGAACCTGAACCGGTCCCCGAACCGGCCTCCGAACCTGTTACGAGCCCCGAACCCGAAGTGATGTTGGGAACGCCTATAGAGGCGACGCTGGGCGTGCCCATTGAAGAAGAAACACAGGCCGAGGTGTCGGAAACACCTTCTCGCCAACCGCGCTTCAAGTGGTGGGTGGCTGCCGTTGCCACATTGCTGATTGCAGTTGGTGTAGCCGCCTATTTCATGGTTTCATCACGTCGCCATGCGGTCTCACGGCCGACCGACGCCATTGCTGCCGCGGTTGACAGTGACTCTTTGCGAGCCGATGCCCGTCCTCCGCAACCGTCTCAGCCACAAGCGCTCGACACGATAGCCAGCGATGCCACGCCGCTCACCACGCTTGCGTCGCGCTACTACGGTGACAGCAGTTTTTGGATTTACATTGTGTTGGAGAACGAGGATAAAATCAAGGATTACAACAATATACATGCGGGCACGCCCATTGTTATCCCCAATCCCGCAAAGTATGGTATCAATGCCAGCGACCGCACCAGCGTGAAGAAAGCCCGGCAGGTGGCGTTCGACTATGTGACCCAAAAGAAATCGGTCAAGAAGTGACATTCTTAGAAACCGTTGTCATTTTTGTTTTCACCGGCAAGCAGAATTGCGGAGCCAATTTAACATTTTAAAGGATTGATATGTTAAATTAACTACATTTCCCGCCCAAATATGGCGAGAAATGCATTATTTTTGCGTCTGATATTCGTATTACGAGAATGAAAGCAAAATAAAACACGATAATAATCATTGAAATTATGACTAATTCTGTTAATATCAGAGAGTTGAACGAACTTATTGCCAGCAAGAGCAATTTTGTGAACCTTATTCGCCAGGGCATGAATCAAACGATAGTTGGCCAAAAGCATTTGGTTGACTCGCTGTTGATTGGTATGCTTGCCAACGGGCATATTTTGCTCGAGGGTGTGCCTGGCTTGGCCAAGACATTGGCTATAAAAACGTTATCGCGACTCATCAATGGTCGTTTCAACCGCATTCAGTTCACCCCCGACTTGTTGCCTGCCGACGTGGTGGGCACCATGATTTACAGCATGCAAAAGGAGAAGTTTGAGGTGAAGAAAGGTCCGGTGTTTGCCAACTTTGTGCTTGCCGACGAAATCAATCGTGCTCCGGCCAAGGTGCAGAGCGCATTGCTCGAGGCCATGCAGGAGCGCCAAGTGACCATTGGAGACGAAACGTTTGCCCTTGATGACCCGTTCCTGGTGCTGGCCACGCAAAACCCCATCGAGCAGGAGGGCACTTATCCTCTGCCCGAGGCGCAGGTAGACCGTTTCCTGATGAAGGTGGTGATTGGCTATCCCAGTAAGACCGAGGAGAGTGAAATCATCAGCATGAACATTGCATCTGAGCGTCAGGAGGTGCGTCCGCTCGTGAACCCCGCCGACATCATCGACACCCGCAAGGTGGTGGAGCAAATCTATATCGATGAGAAGATACAACGCTACATAGTGGATATCGTGTTTGCTTCGCGTTTCCCCGATGACTATGGTCTCAACGACCTGAAGAGCATGATTCAGTTTGGCGCATCGCCCCGCGCCAGCATCAATATGGCGCTGGCCAGCCGTGCCTACGCCTTCCTGCAGGGTCGTGGTTATGTCATTCCCGAGGACGTGCGCGCCGTGTGCCACGACGTGATGCGTCACCGTCTGGGGTTGAGTTATGAAGCCGAGGCCAATAACATCACTTCCGACGAAATCATCAGCAACATCCTGGATAAGATAGCGGTTCCCTAACCCCCATGGATACCAATGAATTGCTGCGCAAGGTGCGCAAAATCGAAATCAAAACCAAAGGTTTGACGCAAAACATCTTTGCCGGTGAGTACCACACCGCCTTCAAGGGTCGCGGCATGACCTTCAGCGAGGTGCGTGAGTACCAGTATGGCGACGACGTTCGCGATATTGACTGGAACGTCACCGCCCGATGGCACCATCCGTATGTGAAGGTGTATGAGGAGGAGCGCGAACTCACCGTGGTGCTGTTGGTGGATGTGAGCGGAAGCAAAGACTTTGGCGCCGTGGGCATGGCCAAGCGCGAGATGATGGCCGAAATCGGTGCCACCATCGCTTTCTCGGCTATCCAGAACAATGACAAGGTGGGTGTGATATTCTTCAGTGACAAGATTGAGAAATTCATCCCGCCCAAGAAAGGTCGCAAGCACATTCTGCTGGTGATACGCGAATTGCTTGATTTCCATCCGCAGAACACCGCCACCGATATCAACCATGCGCTGAAGTATATGACCGATGCCATTCGCAAGCGGTGCACGGCGTTTGTAATTAGTGATTTCATCGATGAGCACGACTACTATCAAGCCTTGTCGATTGCCAATCACAAACATGATGTGATGGCGGTGCAGGTGTACGACAAGCGAGAGGCGCGGATGCCTGATGTGGGCCTTATCAAAGTGCGTGACGCCGAGCGCGGCACCACACGTTGGGTCAACACCGGCAGCCGCCGCGTGCGTCAGGCTTACGAGAAATGGTGGTATGAGCAGCAGCAGTCGCTGCACGACACCGCCAGCCGCAGCCAAGTGGATATAGCCAGTGTGGCTACCGACGAAGATTATGTGAAGTCGCTGATGTCGCTTTTCCAAAGCAGGGGAGTGACACACTGAAACATGTTGAAACAATGAAAAGGAGAATAAAACACTGGATGCTATCGTTGGCCGCGCTACTGCTCTGCTGCACCACGGCGCAATCCGGCGGTATCCAGTTCAAGGCTAAACTTGACTCTGCCACGTTGCTCATGGGTAAAGTGACCGCTCTTCATCTCGACATTACGCAAGACGCGGGGCTGACCGGCGTGTTTCCCATCGACCGGATGGACACGCTCAATGCCTTTGTGGAGATAGCGGCACGTCCCGCCGCCGACACAGTCGACTTGGGCAACAACCGTATAGAAATCAAACGCGACTTGATTATCCAGGCCTTTGACTCGGGTTTGTACACCATTCGCCCCATCGCCTATGTGGTGAACGGTGACACAGCCTTCTGCAACCCCGTGACCCTGAAAGTGGTGCCTGTGAACGTGGACTCGCTGAGCGACATCCATCCGTTGGCGCCGCCCATCCAGGTGCCCTTCCGTCTTGTCGACCGCTTGCCCGCCCATTGGTGGGTCTGGCTGCTGGCGCTGCTTTTGCTGGCCGCGGCTTTGTACTACTACCGGCGCTATTACCGCCATGGAAAGGTGAACCCGCTCAAGCATGAGAAGAAACGCCTGCCGCCTTACGAAGAGGCGATTATCAACCTACAGAACCTCAAGTCGAAGAATTTATGGCAGCGGGGTCAGGACAAAGAATATTTCACCGGGCTGACCGACATCCTGCGCGTGTATATCGACCGGCGTTTCCACGTGAATGCCGTGGAGATGACTTCGCAAGAAATCATTCGTACACTGAAGGACCATGCCGAGACCCGTGCCGTCAATGAGCAGCTGTCGATGATTCTCGAGGTGGCCGATTTTGTGAAGTTTGCCAACGCCCATCCGCTGGCCGATGACAATGAGGTGGCCTATCAGCGAGCGCTCAATTTCGTGGAAGCGACGAAGCCTGTGGTAACGGAGACCGAATCCGACAAACCAGGAAAGGAGGGGACTGCATCATGACGCATCTGGCTCATCCGGGCTATCTGTGGCTGTTGCTGCTGCTGGTGCCCCTCATTGTATGGTATGTGCGCAGCCAGCGCGATAGCGAACCGTCGCTGCAGATGTCCACCACACGTCCCTTCGACCAAGTGGGCTACAACTGGAAAGCGTGGTTGCGGCACGTGCTGTTCGGCGTGCGTCTGGCCGCTTTGGCAACCCTTGTCATCATTCTGTGCCGTCCTCAGTCGCACGACAGTTGGTCGGCCACCGATGTGGAAGGCACCGACATTGTGTTGTCACTTGACGTATCCACCAGTATGCTGGCCAAGGATTTCAGTCCCAACCGCTTTGAGGCTGCCAAGGATGTGGCCACTAAGTTTGTGTCGGGTCGAGAACACGACAACATCGGCCTGGTGGTGTTTGCCGGCGAGAGTTTCACGCAAGTGCCCATGACGATGGACAACGCACAGCTGGTCAACGCCATCGGGCAGACACCCATTAGTTTCCAGTCGGGTCTTGAAGACGGCACCGCCATAGGCGACGGCATAGCTACCGCCATTAACCGCATACGCAACGGCAAAGCCAAGAGCAAGAGCATCATTCTGATTACCGACGGCACTAACAACACCGGCATCGTGGCCCCGCTCACAGCCGCTAAAATCGCCCAGCAACTTGGTGTGAAAATCTACACAATAGGCGTGGGAAGCAACGGCAGTGCAGAAGTGCCCGTGGCGCAGGATTTCGCCGGTGATTTGGTCTACCAGCGAATGCCCGTCACCATCGACGAGGCCACGCTGCGCCAAATCGCTTCGACCACGGGCGGCAAGTACTTCCGTGCCACCGGCAACCGCGTGCTGCGTGAGATTTTCGCCGAGATAGATAAACTTGAAAAGTCGCACCTGGAGGAACAAAAGTTCAGTCACACCGAGGACAACTACCTGCCCTGGGCGTTGCTGCTGCTCGTCTTGGTGCTGGCCGATGTGGTGTGTCGCTACACACTGCTGCGCCACATCCCATAAAATGAAGCTGTTATGTTTAGTTTCGCAAATCCGCAATATTTATATCTGCTGCTGCTTCTGCCTGCGGCGTTTCTGCTCTTTTGGGCGTCGCGCCGTGCCCGCCGCAGTAATTTGATGCGTTTCGGCCGACCAGACGTGGTGGAACCGCTCATGCCTGAAGTGTCGGCCTACAAACCGTGGATAAGGCTTACCTTGGAGTTGCTGTTGCTGGCAATGGTCATCATCATTTTGGCGCGGCCAAGGGCAGGCTCGAGCGCTCAAACCACCCAGGTGCATGGCATCGAAATCATGGTGGCTGTAGACGTGAGCAACTCCATGCGCGCCAGCAGCACCGGCGATCCGCAGGATATTTCCCGTCTGGACCGCAGCAAAATGTTGTTGCAAAAACTTTTTGATAGTTTCGACAGCGATAAGGTGGGGCTGATTGTGTTTGCCGGCAATGCCTATATGCAGATGCCTATGACGGGCGATGTGCCGTCGGCCAAACTCTACCTGAACGGCATCAGCACCAGTATGGTGCCCACGCAGGGCACGGCCATCGGTGAGGCCATCGATATGTCGATGAAGGGCTTCAGCCAGAACAAGACGTCGCAAAAAACCATTGTGGTGATTACCGATGGTGAGAATTTTGAGGACGATGCCGTGGCAGCGGCCAGAACCGCGTCAAATCACGGCGTGACCGTGAATGTGATGGGCGTGGGTTCGGCCGAAGGCGCTCCCATCCCCATGCCCGACGGCTCCTATCTGACCGGTGACGACGGCGAGCAGGTTGTGACGCGCTTCAATGCCGAGCAGGCCGAGAAAATAGCAAAGGCTGGCAAGGGCGTGTATGTGGACGGCAATGCAAGCGATGCTGTGTCCACCCTGCACGAAACGCTCGACAAATTAGCGAAGACCGACCTCGCCACCGTCACCTACACGCAGCACGACGAGCAATTCCCCGTCTTTGCCTGGATTGCCCTGTTACTGCTTGTGGCGTTGATTTTGCTGCAGGAACGCAAAAATCCGTGGCTGGAGAAATACACTTTCTTTACTAAAGAAAAACAAGATGAAAACCATCAAGCATAAATATCTGGTTTGGGGCATGGCGCTACTGGCCGTGGCGCTCATGGCCTGTTCTCGTGATGACGGCAACGACCCGCTGGCCAATTCCATCAAAGCCGAGCGCAATTATCTGCGCTCGGGCAACGATAATTTTGACAAAGAACGTTATGCCGAGGCCGAGGTCGACTACCGCAAGGCGTTGCAGGCCAATCCCGCCAGCGACGTGGCGCGGTTCAATCTGGCCACCGCGTTGCTCGTGCAGGGCGGAGATTCCACCGGAAAGGATGACCCCAACAACCCCGTGAATCAGGCGGTGCAACTGCTCGACACGCTGTCGCAGTATGCCGGTAGCGCTCTGGTGAAGTCGCTGGCTTGCTATGATCTGGGAAATTTGAGTTACATCGCCCAGCAATATCCGCAGGCCATAGAGTGTTACAAAAACGCCCTGCGCATCAACCCCGACTTTGACGCCGCCCGCGACAACCTGCGTCTGGCACAACTTAAAAAGCAACAGCAAGACCAAAACAAAAATCAGAACCAAGACAAGGACAAGCAGAACCAAGACAAACAAGACAAGGACAAGCAGAACCAGGACAAGCAGAACCAGGACAAGCAGAATCAGGACAAGCAGAATCAGGACAAGCAGAACAGTCAGCCCCGACAGGGTGATATCAGCAAGCAGAACGCGGAGCAGGTTTTGCGCTCGATGCAGGAAAAAGAGCGTGCCACCCAGCAACGCATCAATGCCGAGCAAGCGCAACAACAGCGGCATGAACGTGCCCGCACCAATAACAAATGGTAATACACTACGGAATGATACCAATGAAGAATTATTCTCATACATTTTGGCTTAACGGGATGGTGGCATTGGTGCTGATGCTGCTCTGGCCTGTTGTGGCGGGTGCCGCTTCATTCAGGGTGCAGGCACCGCATCAGGTGGCCGTGGGCGACAAATTCAATGTCACCTTTGTTCTGTCCAACGCCAGTGGATCCGATTTCACTCCGCCCGAAGTAAGCGGTGCACAAAAAATCTATGGCCCTGCGCGTTCCACATCCTATAGCGCCCAAATCATCAACGGCAAGTCATCGAGCAGTTCCAGTGAGGAATACACGATGATATACAAAGCCACCGCAGCCGGCGCGTGCCACGTGGGCGCCGCATCGATAGTGGTCGATGGCAAACGCCTCACCACGTCGCCCATCACGATACACGTGTCGGCGTCGGGTTCTTCATCGCAGCAGTCGCAGCGTCCCTCGCTCACTCCGCCACCTACTCCCGGTGCCCCCACTCAGGAGGCTGACCCCATGCATCAAACTGCCGGAAAAGATGTGGAGGGGAAGGATGTGTTTGTTCGCATCGAGTTGTCGAAGCCGCGTGTGTATGAGCAGCAGGCGGTAGTGTGCACCATCAAACTTTACACAAAGTACCAGGTGTCGCAGTTCATGCCCACCTTGCAACCTTCGTTCGACGGCTTCCTGATAGAGGAAATCCCCATGCAGCCCAGCCTGAACAATGTTGAAATGGTGAACGGTCAGAAATATATGGTGGCTTTGCTCAAGAAGTGCATTCTTTATCCCCAGCAGTCAGGCAAACTCACAATTACCTCGGGCAACTACGATGTGAAGGTGGTGCAGTTTGATGTTTACAGCACGATTTTCGGCTCCATCTCGCAACCTGTGGAACGCTCTCTAAAGGTGAAGAGCAACACCGCCACGGTGAACATCCTGCCGCTGCCCGAGCCCAAACCGGCGAATTTCACGGGGGCAGTGGGGCACTTTGGCGTCACTACGCAACTCACGCCGGCCACGGGTTTGAAGACCTATTCGGCCGCCACACTGAGTATTTTGGTGAACGGCACCGGCAACATCAAGTATATCGGCGCCCCCGAAGTGAAACTTCCCGACCAGTTCGACGTGTACGACCCCAAGACCAACGTGACCGTAAATCCCGGTGGCGGCGACATGAGCGGTACCGTGCGCATCGATTATCCGTTTATCCCGCAGTTTGCAGGTGAGTTTGACATTCCCGCCAGCGAGTTCGTTTATTTCGACCCCGAAACGGGAAAATACGAAACCGTGAATATCCCCGCTCGCCATCTCCAGGTGGCCAAGGGCGCAGGTGCCCCCAGCAATCATTACCGCCTCAAGAACATGGACATCAAGCCCATTGCCGAGGGCGACCTGCATCTGAGCAAGACCCACAGTTACATGGTGGAGCACTGGACCTACTGGCTCTGGTATGTGATTCCGCTGTTGGCCATGCTGGGTGTGTTGGTTTACCATCGCAAGCGCCTGCGGGAGCGCGCCGATGTGAGCGGCATGCGCAAGAAGCACGCCAGCAAGGTAGCCCAGCGTCGCCTGCGGGCCGCCAGCGCCTGCGCCGCTCGCAGCGACAGGGCCGGCTTCTACACCGAGATGCTCAGTGCCTTGTGGGGTTACATGAGCGACAAACTTTCCATCCCCGTTTCGGAGCTGAGCAAGGACAATATCAATGCCGAACTCGATGACTA
>RHMF01000672.1_pt1 | contig 32738 bp, 41 predicted proteins | sample 5365151 | NCBI WGS metagenome assembly RHMF01 (sample SAMN10266501, study PRJNA497801) | feces metagenome | isolation source: feces | host: Bos taurus | place: China: Prairie of Fairy Mountain | collected 2017-08-14 | reverse complement strand
TTGTCTTTGTCTTTGTCTTTGTCTCACACACTGTCCTCACACTCTTCGTGCGCGTGAGAAAAAAAATTTTTTCCGACCTGTTGACCGATGGAGAAAAATTGATTAAATTGGAAGTGTCCATTCAGGACTTTCTCCTTCTTGGCCCGGTTCGCTTGCTCCCCCTTGGCGACCGGGCTTTTTCTTTTCGATTGCCCCGCAGTTTTTGGTTCCGCAAATTTTCGGTTTGTTCCAGCGCGGAATATTCCGCTTCGCTTTCCGCTTTCGTTTTTCGTGCGCTGTGGGCTTGTTTTTCTTTCTAGGGTTATAAAGTGTATAGCTGACAAAAACAAGGGCTAGAAAGTGCGTTTCTGTGCAATTAATATATATGCGTAAATTCGCATATTTGCATAGTTTAACGCGTAACATACGAAAAAAGCCACTTGCGTGGCTGTTGATTTGTTGTCGATTCTGTGGACTAGGCGATAGCGGCTTGGTATTTTTCTAGCACGCAGTTCTCGATGTGCTCCCGGAGCTGGCGCGTAATCGGCATCACAAGCGAGCGGAAATCTTCGCCCCTGTTGTACGGGTCAGCCGGGTATCCGACGTAAAGGCCGTTTTCACAATCCATCACGCGGAGCCCGCGAATCTGTATCTGGTCGTTGAGTACGATCGTGGCAAGAGCCTTCATCTTGCCCATGTTTACGCCTTCCTTGAAGGGGAACACCTGGACGTTGGTTACTGCCAGGCAGTCGAAGGCGGGAATTTCTTTCTGTTTGTTTGTATTCATTTTTCTTACCTCTTGTGTGTTGAATGTGTGTATTGGGGACTATCTTCTAACCTTCACGACCCTGTTTTTCGCGGAGTAGTCGAGCGTCACGGTGCTATTTTTCGTGCCGTTCACGGTCGTTATTGCCAGATTCGAGCCGATTTTTGTAAAAATCTTAATCATGCTAAGTCTCCTTTTTTGTTAAAAGTTTTTGCGGGATTAGGACTAGATCGTGACCGTTACCGTGGTGCCGCGCAAAACCGCGGCAAGCATTGTTCTGTCGTAGAATCGACCATTGATTTCTACGAGGCAGTACCATTTTTTGTAGTGTTCAAGCATTTCCGGGTCGTTCTTGACGCTCCTGGGGAGCTTTATTTCGCTACAGTTGACGATTTTTCCCTTTTTGTCATATTCCAGATTGTCGGTGTCAATCTTGAAAATCTTGTCTTTGCCGATCGGGGTTTCGATAATCATTTTTTTTCCTCTTGTTGTTAAAAGTTTTTGCGGGTTCAGGCGTTGCCCGTGCGCCTTTGCGCTTTAGACCTTATGCGTTGAAGTCGCTGTAATAAGCCTTGATTGCGTCGTATGCTTCGGTGCAGTAATCGTCAGCATTTTCGTCGCCGTGAGCTTCTTCCGCAATTTTCATGTCGCGAAGAGCGCAGGCAATGGCTTCGTGCTGCTTGTCTGTCATGTTGTCGTAATTCTCGATGTTGCAGCCGTTGGCGTCGTAGCTGATGACTGCTTCGATGAATTGTTGCTCTGTGTACTGAATCATTTTCTTATCCTCTTGTTTCTTGTTTACGATGCAAATGTATATAATTTATAGACGTTTTGCAAGAGGTTTTTTATTACATTTTGCTTACTTTCTTGATTTTTGCGTGTATTTCACGCTTTGTAAACCAATGTTTACTGAAAAGACGCCGTGTTTTAGTTATATTGTATGTTACAAACTTATTGCAATGAGGTACAATATGCCTATCACTAACGTATATCGCGAGCGCCGCTCTCAACCGGGCACATACACTAGGACTACGACCAACACGACCGGGACTGGACGTGTCATCTCCACTGAACGTTCTGTCGTCCGCCGCGTACCGAGAGGCGCAACGGTTCTTAGCTCTCACTGATGGTTACTGACCTTCTAAAGTGCTTCAGGACTTTTCGCGACGATTCGCGGAAAGTCTCTTTTTCCTTGTCTTGCGGCAAGGATTCCGCCGTAATGCTCGACCTCGCCTCGAAGTTCCTGGACCTGTCCAAGCACAGGTTCTTTTACATGAGCTTCTATCATGAGGTGCTTCCGTACAAAAGAAAGTATCTTTGCGCTCTCGAACGTAAGTACGGCATCACGATCGACATTCACGAAAATCCCGTAAGGTACGGGCTCAAGCAGTCCGAGCTGTTCCGCAAGATAATGGAGCAGGATGGAACGCAGCTAATCGGCATCGGTTACAAGATTTACGATTCGCTCCAGCGCCGCGCAATTCTGAAGGGTTCAGAGGAAAACGGCATCGCCATTAATTTCCCGTTCTTCGCTCCGCTTAGGGACTGGAAGAACAAACAGGTCATGGCCTACGCAAAATCCCACAAGTTGACGCTATCACCTGAATACTCTTTTGATGGCGTAAATAGCGAGTTTGACGAGTTCTGCGGAATGCGCGCCGTCGTACTTCGGCACATGATAAGCGAAGAAGACTATCAATGCGCCATAAGGCAGGATCCTAGAGTTGAGGTGGACTATGAAAGATTCAAAGACGACCCAGAGTGCATCGCGCTTACAAAAGGCTCAAACCGTTAAGATTATGCGGTCTGAAATCGACCTCGACGATTTCAACCCGCGCACAATTTCGGATAGCAACAAGAAAAGGCTGAAAAAATCAATCGAAAAGTTCGGCTGGATCGGTGCGCCCGTTTTCAACAGACGAACCGGACACATCGTGGGCGGTCACCAGAGACTGTCCGCGCTCGATTCGCTGATGGGTAAGGCCGATTACGAGCTTGACGTTATCGAGGTCGATTTGAGCGAAAGGGAAGAACTCAAGCTTAACGTCGCGCTGAACAATACGGACATGCAGGGCGAATACGACTTTGGGGCCATCAATTCCTTATGCAAGGAATTTGACATCGACCCGGTGAACGACCTGCTTTTTTCCGAAGAGCTCGCTTCTGTCGAGTTTCCCGATTTTGACTGTTCGGACGCCGGATTTGGCAGCGTCCCGAAGAAAGAAGTTTCCGAGGAGGAAAAGGAAGAGTACAGGGCCGCAAGGCGTGACCGTGCAGAAAAGCACCGCAAGCACGACGAGGAATTCGGAAACTACAACATCGACGAGCTGAAAGGCGTCCTTACTGTCGTATTCAAGAGCGAAAGCGACAAGAGGATGTTCATGTCGTCGCACGGATTGCCGGAAGAAAAAAGGGCCGTCTCTTTCGACGACCTTAAACAAATGATGAAAGGCAAATTATAGCCTACTTTGCAATTTCGATGAACGTCTGCGGCCAGGATCTTATCTGGTCGCCGTTCTTTTTTCTGTAGTATGCCATTGGACGCGGCTTAACACGGGCTATCCATCTGTAATCGTTTTCGCCGTTCTTTTCTGCACCGAAAAAGAAAATTACACCCTGCCAGGCGTAAGTGCCGCTGACATGCACGATTGCGAGAAATGGCTCTTTCTCGTCGGTGGTCGGTGCGTACTTCCTGTACTCGATCTGCTTGTCACCGCGCAGAATCTCTTGCCAGTACTCTTTTTTAAGAGAAATTGCTATTCTTTTCATTTTTTACCTCACGATAAATCTAAATTTATTGCGCCTTTTCGAATATTACGAAATAATTACTTTTCGCTTACTTTGCTAAAGCATAGCCCCGATATTCACTTTTTGTTGATTTTTTTATTATAAAAAACTTATCTTTATTGCGGAAAATTCTCACACAGGAGTTAAAAAATCATGTTTTTTGTAAAAAATTTTGTACCTTGGAGCGTTCAAGGTCTATCGAGGTTTTGAAAATGGGCAGAAAGACTAAACCTAGCGCGCGAGAAATTGCGAACTTGAAGCCCATCCGAAATCGAGAACGGGCTAAGGAGCTTAGCGCTCTCGGCCTTAAAAAAAGACTTGAGAACAAGGACCGAAAGAAGCTGCTGCTTGACGACATCCGCGAAGTTGTCACAGCAGAAATCGCTGTCCCCAAGGCGCTTTACGACTCAATGATGGAACTGCACGTTCCTATCAAGGCAAAGGAAACGATCGACAAGGTTGTTTTCTATCGTGCCCTTTTGAGGGCTATCAAGGAAGGCAACGCGGATCAGCTTCTGAAAATTGCAGACTTCGCCGGCATGAGGTTCACGGAAGAAGAGACTAACACTTCCGCAATGACGCCGGACACAGAAATGATGCTGTCCACCATCTTTGCGCAGGGCCGCAAGGTCGAACCGAAGCAGCCTAAATCGAATGCGGTCGATAAAGCGGACGGCGAAAGTTCCGCAAGCAATGAATCGGCAAATGACGAGGGCGCTGTTCATTCGGAGCCTGCCATAACCGTTTTTTCCGGGCTGGGGTAAACGATGGCTTTTGTATGGACTCCGGATTTGCTTTGCAGGGTGCGCGACTATCCGCACCTTTTGGGCCACATGGTCGGAAAGAACAAGTTGACCGAACTGCATAGCGACTGGATCAAGCTCGTATGGGACACTCAACCAGGAAAGCACTTCTCGCTCATGTCTCACCGTGGCGCATACAAGACCACGGCGATAACGGAGATGGGCATTATTTACCATCTGCTGTTCCACCCGTCGGACCGTATAGCGCTTATCCGTGAGACCTACACCGAGGCGGCAAAGACGCTCGACACGATTAAGAAGTACATGGAGAGCCCTGCGCTAAAGAGCCTTTTCGCATTCGCCCATCACAAGGAGCCGTTCGCGGTGCGTTCGCCCGAAGGTTCCGTACTTTACTCGTTCAAGCGGACGGTGACGAAGGAGAACAGCATCGACGCATACGGCATCAACCAGGTTCCGACCGGCTCGCATTACGACCGCATACTTTGTGACGACATCGTGACGATTAATTCCCGTCTTTCTCGCGCATGCCGTGAGAGGGTCAAGCAGGGCGTCCTCGAAATCGTGACTAACATCATCGACCCGGGAAAGAGCTGTTATTTTGTCGGTACGCCGTGGCACTACGACGATGCGTGGGCGATGAAGAACGACGAGGGAAAGCTTGTCATTCCGGAGGCGTTGAAGTTCAGGCCGCAGGACACGGGCATCTTGAGCCCGCAGGAACTAGCCGAGAAACGCTCGACAACTACGGCTTCACTTTTCGCCATCAACTACATGCTCGACACTTCCGTCAAGGACGAGGGGCAGATTTTCGACGAGCCCATCTATGGCGATTGGGATTATGCCATACGGCCTACACGCATTCACGGCCATCTTGACGCCGCGTGGGATGGAACTTGTACAAACGCGCTTACAATCATGGCGGAACGCCCAGACGGGAAGATTCAGGCTTACGGCAAGATTTACCCCGGCACGTTCGAGGACTGCAAGGGCGACATTGCGCGCGAATGCCGTTTGCGCAACGTTCGCAATTTCCACATCGAGAAGAACCCCGACAAGGGTATGGCTGCGGGCGAGCTTCGCAAGGTGCCGGGGTTCCCGACGGTTCACCCGTATTCCGAAAGCATGAACAAGGACATCAAGATCGTGGCATTCCTCAAGAAGTGCTGGCAGCGTATCGTATGGGATCCGAACACCGACCCGAACTACTTAAACCAGATAAACGACTACAGACCAGGGCAGGACCCGCGCGACGCTCCCGACAGCGCAGCCTCGCTGATTAGACAGGCCATTTACAAGGGTGGCGGTCCGGGCGCTCTCTACACATGAGATGGATAAATTTTTAACAAAGGAAAAACAACCATGAAAAACTTATCAAGCCTATTCCGACTGGATGCGTGGAAGAACGTTCTTGCAGGCATCGGCTCTCGAAAGGACAAGTCCGCACTTCCAGTTGACTCCGTGCCCGGTTTCCCGCGCTTGGTAGATGTGCAGCTCGAAGCGCTCTACTATACCGACGGGCGCGTCAAGAACGCCGTGAACATCATAGCCGAGAAGATGATGCAGAACGGCTTCGAGGTGGAAGGCGACGATGGAAGTCTCTTCAAGGCTTTCGGCGACCTGAACGGACCGGCGGCTTTCACTGAGGCGCTGAAATGGGCCCGCGTTTTTGGCGGTGCCATAATCGTGCTCGATGTGGCAGGCGCCGGTGAATGGGATACGCCGTGGGACCCGTCCAAGGGCGGAAAGATCCGCGAACTCCGTGTCTACCCGCGCACCCGCGTTAAACTCGGCATGATGGAAACGGTCAAGATGCCAGAATCGCTTTACTTCGAGAAGTACGAACGCTATATCCTGCGCTCCGCATCGGGAACATTCTTTACCGTCCACGCCTCGCGCTGCATCATTTTCAAGTCTGTAACGAAAGTGGATGCAGCTTTCCCAGGCTGGCTCGATTACGAGCGCTTCTGGGGTCTTTCGGCTATTTACGAAGGTCTTGAGGACGCCCACCACTTCGGAACTACCGTGCAGGGAATTTCGCATCTCGTCAAGGAATGCTCCATCGTCAAGTACAAGATGTCCAACCTCGAACAGCTTGTTGCCGAGAACAACTACAAGGCGATCGTGACCCGCATGGAGGCCATCGACGAACAGAAGAGCATCATCAACGGCGTAATGCTTGGCGAGGGCGAGGATTGCACCCGAGAGAACTTCTCCTTTGCCGGTCTGCCCGAAATTTGGGACCGTCAGGCAATGAGCGTTGCGGGCTCCTACAGAATCCCGGTAACGTTGCTGTTCGGTCGTTCCGCCGCTGGCATGAATGCCACGGGGCAGGGCGACGATGACAATTTCAATTCATACATAGCGGGGCTACAGCAGACCCAGGTACTGCCGCCGCTCCTTCAACTCATGGGAATCTTGAACGCCGGCATAAAGGCTGTCGATGTCTCGGACGGATCGCTTACAATCAATTTCAACCCGCTCTCGAAGCGCGACCAGAAGGCAGACGCCGAGACGAGGGAAATTCAGAGCCGTACCGACAAGAACTACATGGACGCGGGTGTATTGAGCCAGGAGGAAGTGAGGAAGAACCGCTTTGTCGGCGGCTATGCGCTTGACACCAGCGTAGAAGATGAAGTTCCTCCGGCTTTCAGCCTGGAAGGCAAAGGCGAAGGCGGTAAGGGGGAATAGTTTATGAACCCTACAAGTAAATTCATAAACGACCTGAAAAGGGCGGGAGGTATGACGCGCGCAAAGTTGCGCCGTTTGAAGGCGCGAACGTGGAAATATCCGCTTTCCCTTGAACGGCAATACACATCATCCATATCAAGCTTCCTGCAGAAGCGGTGGAAGGCTTACGCCGCCATCGCGGTCCCGATGATGGTTCCGCGAGAAGATGCGATTGAAGATTTGGAGCCGGAGCCGGGAACGAACGGCCCCGCTATCGGCGGTATCGTCAATATCGCAAGGACTGTTGACAAGTTCAACAAGAAAGAACTGCAGGTGTTCAAGGAAATAGCCATCGGGGAGGCGTTCGCTGAAGATGAACCTTGGGTGAAAAACGTTATAGACTCATGGTCTCGCGAGCAGGTCACTCTCATAACCAAGGCTTCGCAGGACATGCTGGACACCGTAGCCCGCCGCATACGCGAAGGCGTTAAGGCTGGCAAGAGCGCAAGGCAGGTGACGGCCTTGATAAATGCGGACCTTCCGGGCATTAGCTACAGACGGGCCCGCATCATTGCACGCGACCAGACCGCAAAGCTGAACTCCGCGCTTACGCAGGGCCGAATGGCTGACGCCGGAATAGAGACCTACATTTGGAGCACGTCCGAGGACGAGCGCGTCAGGGGCAATCCTACAGGTCTTTATCCGAAAGCGTTGCCTAGCCATTATGTGATGAACGGCAAGATTTGCCGCTGGGACGATCCGACCGTATGGCTTGAGAACGGCGAGTGGGTAAAGCGTGCCGTCGATGCGCCGTATTTTCACCCCGGAATGGCTATAATGTGCCGTTGCGTGGCTATACCTAATTGGGATGAGCTTGAGGGCGTCGGTGCAAGCGAATTGCCGGATATTGAGCCGACAGAGGCGCCTAAAACCGAAATCAAGGAAACTGAAATCGACGATAACTTAGGCGTTTTCACCGATGAAAAGATTTTTATGGACATGCTGTCCGTAAGGTTCCCCGATTCCTCAAGGATTTCTAGTTCAGTAAAGAAAGACGCCTTTTCAAGAATAAAGCGGCTTGACGGAGCCGTACAGCTCGCCTATTCCGATACATTCACGAAGTTTGTCAACAATGTAAAAAGCAGCAGCCGGAGTTCCTTTGGCGTATTCGGAAAGGAAGTCAATATAAAGAAAAGCGGCTCCACCGGTGGCGATGTTGTCCATGAGCTAGGCCATGCCCTTGACCGTAAGATAGGCGTTGCGAACAACGCTCTTTACGCTTCGAAAATAAGGATGTCAAAATATGGCAACAGGAACCTTGGCGAAATCGTCAAGGACGAACTTGTAACTCCGATTGTCGAAGCCGTTACAGCCGAACGCAAGGATACTGTCAAGAGGCTATTGAAGGAAATACCGAAGGAATGCAAGACGGCCTTGAAGGACGCATTGAATAAGGCGGGTTCTTCTCGATACGACTGGATAATGGCCGTTCGCAAGTCGGCAAAAAACATGGACGATTACAGTAAGGTCATTACAGTTGTAGGCGCCATTGAAGACAAGTCTATGTTCGAGGCTCTTGTAAATGGCGAAAGCAGTAAACTTGTTGACTATATCATTGAAAGGCTTGAACGAAGAGAATTTGCCGGGAACCTTACGGCTGTTGACCGTTACAGCAAGACTTTGAACGGGCTTGTGGAACTGTCAAAGAAGGGAGGTGACGAGCAGTCTGTTTATGGCGCATTGTCCGACATGTTCGAGGCAGGAACGGGAATACAGAACTACTTCGGCAAATACGGTCACGGCTCAAGATATTGGAGGGGCTTTGATGGCGACAGCAACAAATGCACGGAGGCGTTCGCTGAAATTCTCGAAATGCTTTCAAGCCCGAACCAAAACGCAAGGAAAATTCTTGACAAGTACCTTCCGACGGCACGCGACTTTGTATTAGATTTGATAAAGGAGGCGAAATAATGACAACAGATGAACTTCTGAAAAACAGCGAGCTCGAAGATTACTGCCTTTTGAACGGATATTCCATCGTTTACAACAGATGGACCGATTCTCTTGTATTTTCCCGAGAAGGTAACGATTACATTGTCAAGGAAGAATTTTCAGACGATGACGTCTTGAAGGCAATCGACGGACTGCCCGAAGGCGATCCCCTGTTTCAGTTCCTTGAACAATACGAGCCGCCTGCCGACGAAATCTTGTGATTTTGCAACGATGGACGGCATTTAAGGCGGTGTTTTGCCGTTTTCAAGGCCGTTTTTGTACATTATACTTAAAATTTTGTTATTATTTTCTTAAAATAAAATTATATTTTGGGTATGAACAAGAAAAAAGACTCCATGCAGGTGTCCCAAAGCCGCCTAGACTGGTATCAGGACGCCATCAATTACGAGACGAACCCGGCTGAAAAGACCGCCGAGGGATTCTTGATTGCCCGTGCTCCGGTGACTTCCATCGGTGTTTTTTCTTACAGAAATCCGGACGGTTCCGAACGCCGCGAGCTTCGCCTTCCCGAAGAAGTCTTTGCCGAAGAAAGCCTTGCGTCGTTAAAGATGAAGCCGCTCACGCTGCTTCACCCTGACGAAAAGGTTACGCCCGAAAACGTCGGCGAGCTGTCCGTCGGTTCTGTAGGCTCCGACGTAACATCCGATTCATACAGAGTTTATGTGTCTTTGACCGCGACGAAAAAAGACGCCGTTGACGCCGTTGAAAACGGTTCCGCGCGTTCTCTTTCTTGCGGCTACGATTGCGACATCGAATGGACTAGCGGTACGTGGATGGGCATGAAATATGACTGCATCCAGCGCAAGATCCGCTACAATCACGTCGCTCTGGTCCCGGTTCCGCGAGCTGGCGACGGAAACGCTATCCGCATGGATTCCGCAGGAACTCCGACTCTCCCCGACATGAACAAGCACGAAAATAACACGAACCAAGAGGACAAGATGGACAAGATTCACCTTGACGGGGCTGATTATCAGGCGGAGCCCCAGGTAATTGCCGCCTATAACAAGGCCGTGGACCGCGCCGACGGGCTTGAAAAGGAACTCGAAAAGGCGCGTACTGACGCCAAGGAACAGCTCGACAAGCTTACCGCCGCAAAGTCCACCGTCGAAGCCGAACGCGACTCCATCAAGGAACGCCTCGACGCAATGGAAAAGGAAATGCCGGGCAAGATTGAAAAGGCAATCAAGGACCGTCTTGAACTTGTCGGCAAGGCTGCCGCCGCAGGCGTTGAAGTCAAGACCGACATGGCAGATGCCGACATCAAGAAGGCTGTCATTTCCAAGGTATTCCCGTCCGCAAATCTTGATGGCAAGGATGAAGCCTACATCGAAGCGCGTTTTGACTGCGCTTGCGAACTTAGCGCCACCAAGGGCGACGAAAAGAGCCGCAAGGACGCAGCGGACATTCCGTCTGCAAATCACGAACTTTCCGCCCAGGATCAACTCGATGCCGCAAAGAAGCGTTATAACGAACGCATGGACGGCGCCTGGAAGGATGAACCCAAGAACAAGGAGGCCTAATCATGGCTGCTTATGGTAATATGGACAAGGGCCTGCCGGGCGAACTGGTTGGCCTCACCAACACTCATCAGATTGATTCCCGTCTCGCAAAGGGCGCCGTTCCGTTCGGTGGTCTTTGCTTTGGCACGGGCGATGGCGAACAGGTGACCGCAAAGGGTGACGGAGCCCTTCTCGGTATCGCCGCTCGCACAGCACTCGACACTCCCGAATACGTAGATGGCGAAGCCGTCAACGTTTGCCGCACCGGCAAGATTTTCGGCACCGCCGGCGAAGCAGTCTCCGCCGATGCCGAAGTGTCCGTGAACGCATCCACCGGCAAGATTGTTGCAAAGACTTCTGCCGCCGATGGCGCAAAGCGCACTGTGACTATCACGCTCGCTAACACTTCCGCAACCGACAAGGTTGTGACCGTCGTTATCGGTGACAAGGTCGCACAGGTCGAAACGAAGACCGGCACCGTCGCCGCCGCTGATGTCGCAGCCGCCTTGAAGACCGCCATCGACGCGTTGGACATTCCGTTTGTCGCAAGTGTCGCTTCCGCAGTCGTTACCCTCACCGCAAAGGATAAGGGTGCCGCCGCCAACGACATCGCCGTTACCGGCTCCACCACCGACTCCACGCAGACCGTGACCGTTGCAAATGGCACCTCCGGTTCCGATGTTGTCCTGAACCCCGGCTGGTTCGCTCGTTCCACCGCTGAACAGGCCGATGACCTCGTAATCATCGACCTCGGCTAATATAAGGAGATTTTAAAAATGGCTGAACAGAATATGAGACTCGATGCTAACGAGCAGGTGTTCTTTGACAACCAGCTTGCTCTTGTCAAGAGCCGCACCTACGACGTGCAGCACAAGGCCCTCAAGGCCTTACAGCTTCTCCCGGTGTCCACTGAACAGGATCCGGGCGCAACCCACATCATTTGGCGTTCTTACGACAAGGTGGGCATGGCAAAGATTATCGCCGACTATGCAAACGACTTCCCGCGCGCAGACATTGGCGGTATTGAACACTCCAGCCCGGTCAAGGACATCGGCGTTTCCTACGGCTACTCCGTCAAGGAAATCCGCCGCGCACAGAAGGCCGGCATTTCTCTCGACACCAAGCGTGCCGAAGCCGCCCGCCGTGCTATCGACGAAAAGCAGGACACAATCGCTTGGAAGGGTGACGCAAAGGCCAAGCTTCCGGGTTTCTGGAATGCCGAAGGCATCACTGAATACGTTGCCGCGAACAACGCCGGCGGTACGTCCAAGGCATGGGCCGACAAGACCGCAGACGAAATGGTTGCCGACTTCTCCGGCCTCGTTTCCGCTGGTCCTGAATCCACCAACGGCATCGAACAGCCGGATACGGTTATCCTCCCGTTGTCGCTCTACTTGAAGCTCCAGAACACGCCTTACGGTTCCAACCGCGACAAGACCGTTCTCGGCTTCATCCGCGAAAACTTCCCGCAGATTACCCGCATCGACTGGGTTGCCGACCTCGCTACAGCAGGTGTAGGCGGTGTGTCCCGCGTTGTCGCATACGCACGCGACCCGATGAAGGTCGAAGTGCAGATTCCGCAGCGCTTCGAACAGATGCCGCCGCAGCTCAACGGCATGGTGTACGACATCCCGTGCTTGCAGTCTACCGGTGGTACAATCGTGTACTACCCGATGTCCGTCGTGTTCTGCGACGGTCTCTAATAGAGTCTCCTGTGTAGAGACAACCCCCGGCATACGGGGATGCAAGATTTAACGGTTTTGTATAAAATAGTATGCCAAACTTTTAATTTGGGTGTAGGGTCATGCCCGGCCCTACACCTTTTTTTAACAAAGGGCTATTATCTAAACAGGAGATAATATTATGTTGGTTAATTACAAGAACGCAAACATGCTTGTTGTCGAAATGGGTAACGGCAAGCAGAAACTCATGCTCGTTCCCGGCATCAATGTCCTCGATGACAAGGTTTGGGAAGGCGCGAAGGCTGCTCTTGACGCAAAGATCAAGGACGGAGTTGTCGTTCCCATCTACAAGACCACGAAGAAGGACGGCAAGGAAATCGAAGAGCCGTGCAAGCCCGATGAAATTCCTAACGACAAGCTCGATGGCGTCGTGAACGAAATCCAGTCGGAAGCACAGGCGGACAAGTTTGTCGAAGCCTCCTCGAAGGAATCCGTGCGCGCAAAGGGTATGAACCGCAAGAACGCTATCGCCAAGGAACTCAAGGACCGCGAAAGCGAAAACAAGTAATAATGATGGGGAAAGACCATGAGCGTAAATCCTTTGTCTGTTGAACAGTATATCCAGGCCGTGGCTCCTGCATTGATGCAGGACCCGTCTTTGAACGTATTTATCGAGATGGCGAAGGAACGCACCGACCGCGAATTTTACGGCGTTAAGTACAACCACGCCGTAGCGCTCATGGCTGCCCATATCGCTTTCCTATTGGGTTCTGGAACTCTTGGGGCTGGCTCCGGTAATGCCGAGGGCGGTTCCACGGGATCCATTACTTCCAAGCGCGAGGGCGATTTGTCCGTTTCTTATGGTTCCGGTGCCGTTTCCGCTTCTGCTGGTAATCTTGGCGATGCGGAACTTTCGCAGACCCGCTGGGGCCTAATGCTTATTTCTCTCCGCAAGGGTTGCAAGCCGTTCTTTGGCGTTTGCGGCTCTAGGGGTTGCAGATAATGTCCGTTTCGTTCGTAAGCAGGGATTTGGGCAAGGCGAAGATAGAGAGCGAGCTGAATAAGGCCCGTCGGCTCGTCGCGCTTGTCGGTATTCCAAGCGACTCCGAACCCGAAAAGGACTCGGACATCCCGCTTGCGACAATCGCCTACATAAACGAAAAGGGCTCGACCGTGAACAAGATACCGCCGCGCCCGTTCATGAAGCAGACAAGGGAGAGGGCTGAACGCGGAAATTTCCCTAAGTTCATGCGCAAGCTGCTGAAAGGACTTTCTAGCGGTTCCGTAACTGCAGAAAAGGCTATAAAAAGGCTCGGCGCAGATTACGAAGGGCGCATGAAGGATATATTCATCCACGGCTCGTTTGTCGAAAACGCAGAAAGCACTATAAGGCGCAAGAAAAGCTCAAGACCTCTTATCGATACCGGCCATTTGCGCCAGTCCATCAAGTACAAGGTGGTAAAGCTATGAGCACGCTTTTTCCTAGAACTATATCTATCTTGCGCCGTGTCGGTTCTCGCGTAAACGGCCGTTGGACCTCCGAAGAGACATCAATGAATGTTACCGGCTCCGTACAGCCCGTAAGCGGCAAGGATACGCAGTTTTTGCCGGAAGGACGACGCGATGTCGGAACGGTAAAGGTCTATTGTAACGAGCGCCTGAACGTAAGCGTTGAGGGGTCTGAAAATTCAGGCGATGTAGTCATTTGGCGAGGAAAGAAATGGGAGATTTTCCAGGAGCTTGACTTTGCCAACGACATAATCAACCATTACAAGTATCTAGCCGGTTACATCGGGGAGGCTTCCTTATGAGCGTTACAGACAACACTCAACTTTGGGATGTCCTTTATTCTTGGGCAAGCTCCGTCTTGAACGGCGTAGAAGTAATCGAGAGCCACGAAAACGCACCGACGCCGAGCGGAAACTTTGTCTGTATAGACTATGCAGGATCATGGAAACTCGCCGGGACAACCGCTTCACGGATAAACGTGAACTATACTGAACATGTGGCGCCTCGAATATATGTGTACAAGGGCGAAATCGAGATAAGGGATGTTGACGGTAACGGCGACAACCTTATGAAACTTGTGGAATCGCTCGAAACGCAATCGGTGCTAGACTTGTTCGCAGACGCGGGAATCAGCGTATTAAAGACTAACGGGCCTAACGACTTGCCGGCATTGCAGCAGACGAAATGGAGGCGCGAGAGCGTCCTCACGCTTGAAATGACTTGGGCTAGGGGCTATGTCGGTGATACTCTTGCGATGGAGTCCGTTGAGATAGAGCAGCATGACCACGACAACCCGCAGGAAGTGATTAACGAAATTTTTGTAGAAAGTTGATTTTTAGACTTTCAAAAAGATTAAATTTATACTGAACAATAGGAGGCCACAAATGGCACTAAATGACATCGTAGAAGTGAACATCACAAGGCAGACAACCTCTGTCGCGGTTGCGGCCTTCAATGTCCCGCTTATTCTTTCCCAATTCGCTACGAGCAAGACCAATCCGGCATTCACGCGCGCCCGCGTCTATGGCTCTATGGCTGAACTTTACGCTGACGGTTGGAGAAGCACCGACGCGGTTTACAATATCGCGAACGCCATTTTCTCGCAGAACCCGAGCGTAAACAAGATTGTCGTGGGCCGCAAGGACTCGAACGACGCAACCATCGATGCCGCGCTCAACGCAATCGCAAACGAGAACAACGACTGGTACGGCATTGTTGTTGACCAGGCTTTGGTCTCCAGCTTCGCCGACGTTGCCTCTTGGGTCGAAACTGCAAAGAAGTTCGCAATCTTCTGGATTACGGACGTGAACGCATACGACTCGACCAAATCTACTGACTTGGCATCAGTCCTCAAGCTCGCAAATCGCAACCGTTCCGCAGTCGTTTGGCACGCAACTCCGGCTGGTGGCGCAGACTATCCCGATGCCGCATGGATGGGCGAAGGCTTCCCGTATGAACCGGGTACATCGACGTGGGCCTATAAGACGCTAAACGGCGTTACTCCTGATACGCTTCTTGCAAGCCAGGAAACCGCGCTCAAGGGTAAGAACTGCAACTATTACACGACCGTCGGCGGCGTATCCATCACGCAGGAAGGCAAGGTCGCAAGCGGCGAATACATCGACATCATCATCGGTACGGACTGGATCGAAGCCCGTCTCCGTGAAGCCGTATATTCAGCACTTGTGAACAACCGCAAGATTCCGTATGACGATACGGGCATCGCAATGATTGAAGGTCTTGTAAAGGGCGTCCTCAACGAAGCCGCAAGCAAGGGCATCTTGCAGGCGGATTCTATCGCCGTTACCGTTCCGAAGTACGCGGACATCCCGCAAGCAGACAAACTTGCAAGAAAGTTGCCCGATGTCAAGTTCTCTGCACTCTATCAGGGCGCAATCCACAGCGTAACAATCAACGGCACGATTTCCGTGTAAACTAAAAGGAGTCTATCATGGCAGACTTGACCGTAAAGACTTACGACCCGAAGCAGGTCGTCATTACATTCGGCGTCATTCCTATCAGCGGTTATGCCGATGGGACGTTTGTTTCCGTCAACCGCTCTGGAGACGCTTTCACCAAGAAAAAGGGCGCAGCAGGAGATGTCGAACGCGTGAACAAGAACCAGGGCGATTTCGAAGTCACCGTTACGCTCTTGCAGACCGCGGCTGTCAATGCCGAACTGTCCGCAGCTCTCGCCGCAGACCAGCTCACCAACGCCGGCGTTTTCCCGCTCACTATCAAGGACTTGCTCGGCAATACGTTGTTCTTTGCTCCGCAGGCCTGGATCCGCAAGGACCCGGAATGGGAAGATGGCGACGATACGAACAGCCGTGCATGGATCTTTGACACCGGCATCGGTTCAAACCTCGTCGGAGGTAACTAGTAATGCTCTCCCCGATTACTAAGGACATTTCCGACTACTCCGTCCATTTCAGACCGCTTCCGGCAACAAGGGCTTTCGTTCTTGCGAAGAGGGTGGGCGCCTTTGCGCTTCCCGTCTTGAAGTCTATCGACCTATCGAACCTTGGCGGCGAAATTGACTTGAACAAGATAATCGACGGAATTTCGAACGCGCTTGCATCGTTGCCCGATGACGAGGCCGTTGACATCATCGTTGACAGCCTCCGCGGTTCCACTATCACGGCGCCCGGACAGGCCCCGGTCGAGATTACGGACAGGGCGCAAGTCGATGCGCTTTTTGCAGGCGACCTTGAAACCATGTACCAGATTGTTTTCGAGGCGTGGAAATACAACAAGCTTGCCCCTTTCAAGTTGGCGGCTCGCTTTGGTCTGCAAACGAAAGTAACAGATACCTCAAGCGAAGCCGCAGGCACAGAGACGAAACGTGGGCCGCGATTGGCAATGTCGGGAGTCTCGCCGATGAAGTAGAGGACAGATGGCCCATATTGCGTTTGGTCGTAGATATGGGCGTTTCCTTGTCCGAGGTCGAGAAATGGGACCTTGACGATATAAGGCACTTCAATTCGATCCTTGACATGCGGCAGGATTGCGAGAGCGCGGCTGACGCATACCAGGCAGAACAGATGAAGAAGTCGCAACAACAGAGCAACGAACGGAGACGCTAGGCATGGTTATCGAGGAACTATTTACACGGCTCGGCTTTCAGGTAGACCCGAAGGGAATCGACAAGGCGAAGGACGCGCTTGGTAGTTTCAAGAAGTGGGTCGGCGGTCTCGCTCTAGGCGCCGGCCTGATTTCTCTTGCAAAGACGGGCGTAGAAGCCGCAATGACGATGGAAGGGCTTAACGCCCAATTTACCGTCATGACCGGGAGCGCTGAAAAGGCGCGTGACGTAATCGCACAGATTGCGGACTTTGCGGCCCATACTCCGTTCGACAAGCTCGGTCTTTCAAGTGCTGCAAAGACATTGATGGCGTTCGGCCTTGAATCCGAAAAGGTTGTCCCGACGCTAAAGATGCTCGGTGACGTTGCGGGTGCAGACCAGAACAAGCTAAACGGTCTTGCTCTCGTCTTCGGTCAAATTCAGAGCAAGCTGATGGGGCAGGACTTGCTCCAGCTCATCAACCAGGGCTTCAACCCTCTTACGGAAATATCGAAGCAGACCGGCATTTCTGTAGCCGACCTCAAGGACAAGATGTCGCAGGGCGCAATTAGCGCCGACATGGTGACTCTCGCATTCAAGAGCGCCACAAGCGCGGGTGGCCTGTTCTATGGCAACCTTGAATCACAGAGCCAGACCTTGCAGGGCCGCATTTCGACGCTCAAGGACAATTTTGTTACGGCGTTGCAGAACATGGCGGAGGCGTTCCTCCCGCTGCTAAAGAACGGCGTCGATATGCTTGTTGCGTATGATTGGACGCCCATTGTCGAAACGGTAAAATCCTTCGGAAACGCCTTGACTTCAATTCCGTTCGAGACTGTCCTTACATGGGTTAGGCGTCTTTCTATCGCCGTGATAGCATTTGCTACAAGGGATTTGCAGAGGACCTTGGTAACGTCTTTTGCAAGGGCGGCAGAAGCCGGAATGACGGCTTTCAGCAATCTTACTTTGTCTTTTACAAGTTTCAAGGGCATTGCCGTTGGCGGTATAAAGTCTATCGGAATCGCCATGAAAACGGCACTAGGCCCGATCGGTATTGCGTTGGTCGCTATCGAAGGCTTTGTAGCGGCGTACAACTGGCTTGAAGGAAAGTCTAGGGAAAAGGCAACGGAGGAACAACGGGAATCCGCAAGACGCTACATAGCGCAGAACGTAGCCAAGGGACAAAAGACACGCGAACAGGTTGTTAGCGAAGTTGTAGTTCAGCAGGAAGGAATGAAGGCTAGGGCTAAGAAACTACAGGAGCGTGCCGCTATGGGCGGCGAGGAAGGAAAAGAAGCGTCCAAGGAACTTGAGTCTTTACAGATGAACATCCGTAAACGAGAATCCTTTGTAAACGCATTAAAGGATGTTTACAAGGAAAAGACCGGCATGGAGTTTGAAGTAAAGGCAGGCGTAGTCAAGTCTCCGTTGTCCGGCAGTTCCGATTTGGCAAAGCAAATCGCCGAAATGACGAAGGCGTTAAACGAAAGTTCTAAATCTACGAAGAAGAACACGAAGGCGGTCGAGGACAACACGCGCAAGTTCAACATTAGCGATATTTCCCGACAGGCTTTCGATGCCGCATTCAATACAAAGCTCAAGGAAGCCTTCATTACTACAATCTAGGAGCGGGTCATGGTTAGCGTACTCAATTCGATATTTGGCGACAGGCTCGACATAAAGTCTCTTATACCTACAAGCCTCTTTTATCCGAAAGAAGGCTACAGCGTAGGCGAAATTGACATTGACCTTATACTTGACGAGAACCATTCGAAACATGCCGTAGTGACGGAGAATCCGTTACAGGACGGGCGCGCTGTTAGCGATGGCATTTATCTACAGCTCCGCGAAGGTTCGCTCACGGCCCTTGTATCTAACCATTCATTGAAGCACGTTCAGAAAATCGACGATGAAAAACAGAACGCCGAGACTTTGATGAACATGGCGCAATGGAAAGACCAGCTCAAGAACCGCGCTAGAGACGCATGGAACGACTTGAAGGACTTGATGGACAAGAAACAGACCGTCAAGATCGTTACATCGCTCGAAACTTACGACAACGTAGTCATTACAGACATCGAGACTTCGCGAGACGGAGAAACTGGAGAAGCACTCGAAATAAAGATAAATTTCAAACAGATTCAGACGGTAAGCCTAACGGAGACTGTAGTATCGGGGCCGGTTCAGCCGAAGGACATGAAGTCCGGCATAAACCGCTCTGCGGCGGTCGGCGTGAACAACGGACAGAAGGTAGCTGCGGAGCCGAGCGAGGCCGACAAGAATCAACTCATTCTAGGCAGAATAAATCCGTGAGGCTTTTACCATGTTGCGTATTCCGTTTAATCCTTCCGTAAGTGCAGACCAGACCGTAAGCGTACTTATTCCAGAACAGCTTGTAATGACCTTGCGACTGGTATGGAGCGAACGCGCAAAGGCATGGGACATCGTTGTTTCATCCGACAACGTGGAACTGGGAATGTTCCGCATTACGGAGAGGTTCCCCATATTGTACGAGCACAGGGCAATTTCACCGATAAAGGGCGACATAATCGTGCTTCCGTTGTCCGAAGGCAAGGGCAAGCCCCTTTCCGATTATGACGCTCTTGGCGATTCATGGGGCTTGTTCTACATCGACGAGAACGACTTGAAGGCATGGGAGAAGGCTAATGGCTTGGGGTAGAGTTGTACGCCTTGTGGCACAGAACCGCGACATGGTGCAGGTCGATGTATCTGCATTGCGCATTGACGCGCGTTGCGTCCGTTCTCGCGTATTCAACGATAACGAGATGGAGGCAACAATATACAACGCCAACAGCGACACTATATCGAAGTTTTTGCAACGCGGTACTAACATAATGCTTTACGCAGGCTACGAACAGGGCGGAGAACCCGGTCTCATGTGGCAGGGTAACATTATAGACTCAAAGACTTTGAGCAATGGAACGGACACGGTGACTACTATTCGTTCCATCGCCTTGCGCTCTCTCAAGCGCCCGTTCACTTGCACGCCCGTATGTCTTGGTTTCAAGCCCGGTGCAACCGCTGCCGATGTAATCGATTCCATTTGCGCCATATTGGGGCTTGTGCCGTATGGCAAGGAAATGGCTACAGAAGTTTCTTTCCCGTCCGGGTGGACATTTGTAGGCAACGTGATGAACGCCATGAAGAAGCTTGCACAGGATTTGGAAACAAAGGGCATTGGCATATATGTAGACCTTGCCGAAATGATCGTTTTCCGTCACAGGACGGACAGTTCCTATTCCATTGCGTACCTTACGCCCGACAGCGGCCTTCTTAACCTCGAAAACACCACAGACTATGTAGGCTTCGCGAGGACAAGCATTGACGACATGGCGAGCAAGGTAGGCGAGAAGCCGAAGAGTGGCGAGGTTGTCTTGAAGCCCGAAGATGTGGACGATGTTTACGCGCAACTGGACAAGATTTTTACGAACATGAAGAAGACCTATTCCGCAAAAACGATGGTCATCCCGAAATTGCGCCCTAACGCTCTTGTGCGTATAAACGACGAACGGCGCGGTGTTCATGACGGCCTGTTCGTAGTTGACAAGATGGAGGTAAGCGTGGGCAACGGACCCAATTCAGCCTTCTCGATGGACCTTAACCTGATCGAGGCTTAGCTATGAGTTTGCCATCAATGCTGGATGCTTATTTAGCAAACGCCTTGAGCGGAGTCCACACATCGCTTGTGGCGACTGTCACGGCATACGACGAGAAAACGCATAGGGCCAAGGTAAAGCCTTCCGTGCGCATGCTGATGGATAACGGAATACAGATTGAATTGCCGGAGCTTGTCGAAGTCCCGGTGGTGTTCCCTAGTTCAAAGGCGTTTGACATGGAATTTCCTTTGGAAAAGGGCGACGGGGTGCTTCTCGTATTCCAGGAGCAGGATATTTCCGCATGGAAAAACGGAGACATGAACGCGGCTCCTTCCGTATCTTCGAGATTCGGCCTTGATGCAGCCATTGCCATTCCGGGCTGTTTCCCGAAGCCACAGAAGGGCAAGGCGCGCATTGTTGTGGACTCGGACGGGGTGATTACATGGGAAGCGAAGAAGATCGTATTCAACGAGCAAGTCGTTTTCAACGATGATGTAATCGCCCGTACTGACGTGTACGTAGGCGCTGGAGAAGGTCCAGGCGTATCGCTCAAGCAGCACACGCATATTACACCGGCAGGCCCGTCAAACGCACCGTCACCCCTTACACCCATACCGCCGGAGAAATAGAACATGGCATTGAACTTGACACAATTCAAGAAAGACCTAAAGGAGTCAATGAAAGCCGCCGCAGAGTCCAACAAGGAACTTTCTCCGAACGACCCGGCAGAGGCTCTCGACAAGGCGATGGAAAACATTGCGAACGCCATAGCGGAAAAGGTGGACGCCTACATAAAGACAATGACGATAACGCTTGAAATTGGAGTCGTGCAAGTCGAGGGGTCCGCAACGGCACAGAAAAACTTGTCTCCGATTGTAGTCGAAAACGGCGTATCATGACGGATTAAGTCCGGGCAGGGTGAGCGCCAGCCCGGATTCGGGAGGCCATCTTGTCCGGGCGCCTTTTTAGGTAACAAATTTTGTCATATATAGGCACGAAATAAGTTATATTTAAAACCGGATAAGACTATGGAACTATCACTCGACAAAGCCACATGGGACTTGCATCTTGACGCAACGGGCAATATCGCCACCGTTGGCGAAGCCGATTTTCCGGCGTTGCTTTCGCAGCGCATTACGCACAGATTGCAGACGTTCAAGGGCGAGTGTTTCCTTGACCGTGAAATAGGCGTTCCCTATTACGAGGAAATCCTAAAGAAAAACCCGGACCTTGGACGCATACGCTCGCTTCTATCTTCCGTAATTTCGGGTGTTGACGGAGTGGACAAGATACTATCGCTTGATTTATCGTTTGACAGAAAAACAAGAATGCTGTCTGTCACATTCCGAGTACTAGGCCAAGACGGATCAATCGCTACAGGAGAAGTTTAGATTATGGGAACTTATGTAACCGAAAGCGGTCTCAAGAGAAAGACCTTGCAGGAATGCCGCGCCGAAATCGAAAACGCATTAAAGCAGGCTTTCGGGCCTTCCTTCGAGACATCAGCCGATAGTCCGAACGGACTTTTGATTAGCCAGCTCGCTCTCGGATTCTCGAACGCCTGGGAACTCGCATTCGAGGTTTTCGCAAGCCGTGACCCGGCGCAAGCCGTAGGCGTCTCGCTTGACTTCGCGGCGGCCCTTAACGGCATTACGAGACAGTCTGCGAGGGCGTGCTCCGTGAACGCAGTCGCATTCACGCTCGATTCGTCGGCTACTATCCCTCAAGGTGCTACAGCCGTAAGGACACGCGGCAACCTTGACTTTACTCTTGATTCTTCCGTTACCGTAAGCCGTTCGGCTTGCGAAAAGCTCATGATCGAAGATGACGGAAGCCAGAAAAACACGGACTACGTTTTCCATTTCACTTTTGGCGATGTTACGCTTAACAACTCGACAGAACAGAGCAACCTTTACAGGCTCCGCCAGCTTATCATTGTAGCCGGAGGCAAGGCCGAATTTTACGGCGGACGGCTCGCCGTATGGGTCGACGGTTCTACAGTAGGAATAACGGGCCAGCTTCCTGACGATTTCAACATCTATGCCGGAAATACCGGTTCTTTTACTGCTGTAACCGAAGGCTTGCAGACTTGCGACATCGGGGAACTCGATTCCGTTAGCGGCTCCGTTACCGGCTTTGACGCGGTGTATAATTTTGTCATTGGCGTTCCCGGTCGTGATACGGAAACGGACGAAGAACTTCGCGTAAGGCGGGCAATCTATGCGCAATCCATCAAGTCCTGCGGCACAGACCCGTCAATCGAGGCGCACCTTCTTAATGATGTTCCGGGCGTAACGGCGGCATCCGTAACAAGCAACCGAAACATGACAACGGACAACGAAGGGAGACCTCCTAAGAGCTTCGAGGCGCTTGTAGGTGGCGGGGAAGATTACGATGTAGCAATGTGCGTTTGGAAGAACCAGCCGAGCGGAATCCAGCCATACGGCAACACGTCCGTGGAAATCGTTGACGAAGATGGCGACAGGCAGATGATCTCGTTTTCGAGACCACGCGCCAAATATCTTTGGGTGCGCATAACGTACAGACTCTATGACGAAGAGACGTTCCCAGGCATAGAAACGCTCAAGGCGGCAATCTTGCAGTGGGCAGACATCGAATACAACATCGGAAAGGACGTAATTCCAGACCGAATATATCAAGGCATTTACGGCGTTCCAGGAGTGGGCCAATGCTCGATAGAGGTCGCATTGACTGAAAATCCGACGGACAGCCCAAACTATGTGACGGAAACTATACCCGTTTCAAGCACGGATTACGCCGTACTTTCTACCGACCGCATAACGCTGACGCCGGCAACGTAAATCGTCTAGAATTGTCTTACAGGAGTTTATTGCAATGGAAACGATAGTACCTTACAAGGAAGAGTTCAAGAAGTACATCCCGGAACAGTACAAGAACAGCGAGAAACTTCTGGCTCTCGTCAATTCCTGCATGGCGCAATTTGACGACCTTGAGACGGCCTTTTTTGAAATTCTGCAAGCCTTGAACCTCGCCGACGCCATAGGACCCGCATTGGACTACCTGGGCGCAATCGTCGGCGTAAAGCGCAATCCTGGCGAAAGCGATACGCAATACCGCGAACGGATTGTAAGCGGTTTGAACCTGTTGAACCTTCCGGGGCCGGAAGCGTTGCGCATGGTTATAAAGTTCCTAACGGGAGTCGATTCAGTCGGCCTTTTCCCGAACTGGCCTGCAGAAATGTACTACGTTCTTGACGGTGGCACGGACGCGAACTTGTCTAACCTTGAGAAGAACAGCATGACAAGCGGCGCCTCTCTTGTTCGCGGAACGTTCCTTTGTGCCGAAGAGGGCGAAGGCGGCTACATCGTAAATGATGATAACGGGATGCCGTTCGTAGTCGATTACATAGAGGGCACCGATGCACCGATAAACGTTATTCGCTTTACTTTCAGCGACCAAAGCTACAACCCGGTAACCGCCGGTATTGGACAACATGGAACGTGGACGAAGGTGGAAGGAACGCCGCGTAACGAGTGGGATTGGCACTGCACTACTCCTTTGTCCGGAACGTATCCAGGAGAGTTTGAAGAAGCGTTCATGGTGGACGGCGAAAATCCGGAAAATACGAACTGGGTCGCGGTTCGCTGCAACGGCTACACGGAAGAGTTGAATTGCTACAGAATGTTCAGGTACTGCACCGCCATTACTTCCGTAGTCATGACGGGAATGAGCGGCGTTACGGACGCTTACTATATGTTCGGTTATTGCACCAACATGAAGAGTCTTGTATTCAACGGCGCGGAAAACATGAACAATGTGTCTTATTTCTGTGATTCGTGCTCCAACCTCGAAACCGCAACGCTTGACACCATTGGAAAGTTGGACTCGGAAGACCCGTTTTACAACGGAATTCTGTGCTATACATTCGCGTACTGCCCGAAGCTAAAAACCGTATCTCTTGGCGACCTTGCAGCAGTAAAGAAAACGGATTATACATTCTTCAAAGATTACGCCCTGGAAAGCATCTACCTCGACTTGCCGAATGCTGAAAATATGTATAGTACGTTCATGAACTGTACATCGTTGAAGAACGTTGTACTAAAGAACACGAACAATGTTACATACTTTTCGAATACGTTCGACGGGTGCACTGGCATGATAGACGGGCCGGAAATGGACACGTCCGGCGCGATAAATATGTATGGCGTATTCAAGGATTGCACAAGCCTAAAGGTCATTCCCGAGTACGATGTTTCGTCTGTACGAAATGCGGACCGTATGTTCTTAGGTTGCACATCGCTAGAATACGTGCCGGTTCTAAAGTTTTCAGAAGAAATCAATTTATATCAAATTTTCCAAGGTTGCACATCGCTCAAGGAAATTCCGAAGTGGGATTATCCAAAGAACATGTCGCAGACATTCTATGGTTGCACATCACTTAAGAAAATCCCAGAGTGGTTCACTCCAGCCGATGGTGGACAGTATGCGGACTTAATATTCTTCGGTTGCGTGAACATCGAGCGAGGAATTAAAGAATGCTACGACAGGATCGCAGCGCTCAATCCTCCGAGTCACGACAACTGTTTCAAGGATTGCGGAATAAACACCATTGGCGGCATCGGTGACCTTACGAAGATTCCGACAAACTGGGGCGGCCTTGGTGCTATCCCGGCAAATTCCCTATTGTTCAATTTCGGCGACCAAAGTTACAACCCGAATGAAACGACCACAAGCAATCACGGAACTTGGACAAGTTATAGCACCGGTTATGCAGACAGCACGTTCAACCTTTGGACTTGGACTTATGGCGGCGGCGAACTCGGATGGGCTAACGAGTTCAAGCCGAACACTAACCACAGCTATCTATCCGATTTTGAGAACAACCCGGTGGACGTTGTGGCACATGGCGACTTGACGGACATCAAGTGCTATATAGATCTATTTTGTAGGGCTTCGGCGTTGCGCTATTGTTGTGACTTTGTTATCCCTGACGCTTCTGTGGGGGACTATTCCTTACAAGGTATGTTCTCAAGGTGCGAAAATCTTGAGGTATTCCCACATATAGACGTTACGAATCTTAAAGGCGGAATCTTTTTCATCGCGGATGAATGCTCCAAATTGACTACAATAAAGCCTCCTACTATACGTTCGATAGTTGGAGATTACATTGATGCTAGGAACGCTTTTAAAAATTGCCCGAATGTGGAACGCGGTGCGGCAGAGACATACGCGGTTCTAAACAACATATCGCATTTCGGCACGACCGACGACTGCTTTACGAATTGCGGCGTGAATAAACTAACGGGTGTTTCCGACTTGTTCAAGATTCCGACAAGTTGGGGCGGTTTAGGACTGGTGTCGGAAAAATCCGTTGTCTTTGCGTTTGGTGACGAAAACTACAACCCGTCAACCGCAGGTGTTGGCGATGGTGGCTCATGGACGGAGCTTTCCGACAACCCGACAGATTTCAATATTTGGACGTGGACAAAGTCGGGTACCGATTGGAGTGGCGAATTTGAAAACGCATTTACAGACGAAGGAAACAAGCCGTACATACTCGCGATAGGCTCAACAGGCCGCGTTGCAAATGTTGACAACTTCCTTAATGGAAGCACGTTTGTTCGCCATGGTGCGCTCGATATGTACAGCCAAATGAGCGGACAGTCAACGCCGCCGGGCAACCACAAAAAGACTTTCCACGATTGCGGAAAACTTACGGAGCAGGGGCTTTTTGAACTTTTGCAAATTCCGGTAAATTGGGGCGGCGATGTTTTGACGTTCTGTATCGAAAACAACCTTGTCGCATACTTGCCGGACGAAAATCAGACGGAAGTTCTAGTGCAAAGCATACGTTATTATCAAGACGTTTTCCGCATGATGAAGAATAGCGATTTGTAACAAAAAAACTTATATTACTACTAGGAGATTTGATATGCCATACCCGCCAAGACAAATTCCGGATGCACCGATTCCAATATCGATGATTCCGCAAGCGGAAACGCTTGCAGGAACGGACATTGTTTTAATCGTTAAGCCGTTGAACGCACCGGGGCAGAAAGTACGCACAATGACACTTTCTCAACTGGCATCGTTTATTGCTGCCGGTGAACTTGGAGAAATCGTTTTCGTGAACGTGAACGGCTTCCGTTCCACGGTCGGAAAGAACGGCTACAGCTATCACCACGATGCCGATCAGTCCTACAACGCAAACCTCGACTACGCGATAGATAGCAACGGAATACACGCAGTTCTTGCCACTTCGGGATATACAAAGCGCTTTGAAGCAAATGGCAATAGCGTGTTATTTTCGAAGACTGCAAGCGGACTTGTGGACAAAGTTGAAATCTTCGAGAACTACATACAGATTTCGCACCAAACCAGGAACGGCGCAAATGTAATCACGCATACAAGCCGCATAGCGTGGGACCACATGAGGACGCCTGAAGTGCGTGTCATGCAGGACGAAAACAACTACATCCCGATAAAGTGGGACTCCGCAAATAACGAGTTTGTTATTTGGCAAAGGGCAAATAGCGGGACGGTTGCGGTTCCTAAACTCCATGTTCACGGCACATTGCTTGTAGAGAAAGACACAACTATAGCCGCGGATATGGTTGTAACAAAATCCATGACGGTGGCGGGGCGTGTAGATTTAAATGGAAACTTTACCGTAATCAAGAATCTATATAGCACGGATTATGCGGAACTGCATAAACGAACTAAAATAGAACGACTGAATGTTGTTAGCGACAAGAGCTATTTCGGGGTGTCCGAAAATTCGAACGTGAACACGCTTGTAGAAAATTCAGGAATAGCTTCAGCCGCCGGTGATGTGGTGATTATCCGTAACACAAGTAGTGGAAACATTACTTTGTTGATTGGGAACTACGAATCCAGTCAACATTATAGCATTCAACTAAATGCTTTCTGTTCGATGGAATTTATTAGGACTGGCGTTACGACCGGCTCGGGCGTACAATGGTCGCCGTTAGGAAATTGTGAAATCACGATTGTGTAAGAGGTAATATTATGGCAAGTACATCCGGTGAATTTAGCGTAGTTCATTACTTTGACGCTAAAAAGAATGAACTGATGTTTGTCCGTTTTTGGGTAAACGGGCATGAGGTTCTTATGCCTTTGTCCGAACTTGTGTACGGGCTGAAAGACGGCAAAGACATTGAAGCCGTAATACCCGAAGACACAAGCGAAGAAAACAAGCTCGTAAACATGAACGAGGTTCTCGATGCTATCGGGCGCTTGCAGGAAGAAACAACGCTTGCGATTGCCAACAGAAAGGCGGTTGAAGCTGCAAGGAAGAAGGCGCTTGAAGAAAACAAAAAGAATTTAAACTTGACGAACGCCGTGGAAATTGAAGGCGTCGAACTCGGTACGGATACCGAAGAAACCAAGGATTCCGATAAGGTTTCCGGAACAAAGAAATTAAACAAAGTACAGGAGGCAGAAAATGTCTAGCAACAACGTATTGCCGCCGACTAGCGGCGACAAGAACATCGTACACTATGCGGACGCCCAAGGCAACGAGAACTTCTTTATCCGTGCATGGGTGAACGGGCATGAGGTGCTAACTCCGTTGACGGAAGTAATGGACGATGTGAATGCGTCAATCGAAAACATCAAGAAACTTATCCCTGACGGAACGACCGAACAGAACCCGCTTGTGAACAACCTAAAACTCTACAAGGAGTTGCACCGCGTACCGAACGGCGGCACGTTGCTTGCAGGTGCGAAGGTCGGCGACATCCTTTGGGTGGACCCGGAAAACGGCGACAAGTACTTCTTCGACAAGTCTGTATATCCAGTATCGCAGGCGGAGGCTGACGGGCTCGAATCCGTAGGCGTGGTGGCGGACGTTGACGGGAGAAAGCTTCTTATTCTCCACAAGGACGAATCCACCGATTTGCAGTTTGTTAATTGCTGGTTGTTCAAGGTAACCGGCATCCATCTTGATGGAACGACCAACACGCTCAATATGCAGCAGCACGCATCCAACGATTCCGCGGTTCCGGCAGGAACATTCACGGACAACACGTCCACAACGCTTGCCGAGTTTTGTACGGCGCTTGATACGTGGCTCCGCGAGCACCAAACCGTGGAAGGTGCTTCTACGACGAACTGGCACTGCGAACTTATGCCGGACGCTGATGGCGTTGATTCTTGTTTCATCGTTGTCGATACGAACAGTTATCAGAATAGACTTACTCCTATTGCAAGCGGTTCAACGGCAACTGCTACACTTTATATGTGGCAATTTGCCGGTCAGAACACAGACCGATATTCGTTATTACGCAACAACGGGTCTAACGTTTATTACGCCGGATGGAACAAGGAACGACTTATCGAGTGGTTCAGCAACCCGTCTAAAGCTTCTATTACTCCGACAGATGACCCGAACGGCGCAGGACTACTGAATAAGGCGGATTTTGAAGGTTCAAGCTATCCGAATGTCAAGGCGGCATATAACAACGACTACGAGACCTACATGGAAGCCATGATGATGAAGTGGCCGAGCGAAACAGGGTCACAGGCTGAATTTGCCGGAACGGGTAAAAACATCGGGCTTGTATTGGGAACGCATACGCACAAGAATCTCGCTGGAGAATCGGTCTACACGTTCCCGGCTAACAGATACTCTTATACGAGATCCACGGAATCGACACGAAAGAGCGATGACCTGGGCGATGGTGATTGGTACTTGCCGGACGTTGTAGACTCGTTTAATGTGTTTTCAAAGATGAAAGTTGACGGTACGGACGCGATAAACGATAGTTTGTCTGCAATTTCATCGCAGCGGGCGTTGTCGGTGTCGCGTTGGTGTTGCTCGCGTAATAACGACAGGTACAGTTGGTTAATGAGCAACAGGGGCGATTTCGGCTTCGCCAACTTCTCCTATAGGCATAGGTGCTGCGCGGTTGCGCTCTTGGAATATTAATTATTAACTTATTTGCAATCCAGTAAGGGATTGTGGAGCTTACGATGAACAAGGACTACAAGGCAAAGCTTCTAGAAAAGGCCGGCATCTACATTGACTGTTGTCAGCTTCTCAAGTGCGTGTACAAGCTGCTTTTTTCAATGCCGAAGAAAGACAGGGTTATTATCGGTGACAAGATTATAGAATACAACTTGTCCATGATAGCCCACTTTTCTAAAGGGTTCCAGTTCAAGGAATGCAGACTTGCAGAAATTGACTCGTTCCTTTTTGACTTCGACAGGATGAAGGCACTTTTACGAATGGCAAGCGAATTAAAGATTTTATTGCCTGCCAAGTATGTCCTATTGTTTGAATACATAGAGAGAATAGACGAAGGCGTTGCAAAGTGGCGTAATGCTTCAACTGCAACAAAGTCCATGCAGTCTCGGAATCAAACTACGTCCGCGGCTATGGGTCATAACAATCAAGAGGTGGCTACGGATTCATTCAATCCAGTTTCGGAAGTGAGCCACTAACCTTGCGCAGCGGGCGTTGTCGGTGTCGCGTTGGTGTTGCTCGCGTAATAACAACAATAACAGTTGGTTAATGAACAACAGGGGCAATTTCGACAACAACAACTTCAACAATAGAAATAGGTGCTGCGCGGTTGCGAACTAGATGTTAAAACCCAAATTTGGAGTAGTCATGATAAGGCAGGAAGATTTATTTTGCGTGTACTACAAGGCGCGTTCGAATAAGCGGCGTTCTAGGGACTCCGTGGCATTCGAGCAGAACCTTGAGCGCAATTTATACAGCCTTTGGAAGTCTATAAACGAAAGGACTTTCCGTGCCGACTCCAACTACGCCTTCGTTGTCTTTTCGCCTAAACCAAGAGAGATTTTTGCAACGGAAATGAAGAACAGGATAATACACCATTATCTTGACTGGAGATTACGTTCGATTTACGAAAGCGTGCTTTCTGAAAGGACTTTCAATAACAGGAAGGGAAAAGGTCTGCACAAGGCTATAAACACTTACAGACAGGATATTATAGACCTTACTGAAAACTACACAAAAGACGCATGGCTAGTCCATTTGGACTTGAAAGGGTATTTTCCAAACGCCAATGTCGAAATAGCTTTGTCGCAACAGCTAAGGCTAATAGACAGATTTTATGAAGGCGATGACAAGGACGACTTGAAGTTCATGATGGAAAAGTGTATGCGTTCGGACCCGGCGCGTCATTGCAGAGTTTTTGTACCTCGCGAAAATTGGAAGGTGATAGCTCCGGAAAAATCTCTTTTCAACAAGCCTGAAGGAACAGGCGCCGCTATCGGTTTCCTTTGCTGGCAGAACGCCATGGGAATGTATATTAACGATGTGATTTTGTGGTTACAGAAGTTCGACTTTATGCGAATTGTCGTTTTTGTCGATGACATCTATATCGTGACTAACGACAAAGAAAAATTTCTATCGTTGATGCCTGAAATCCGGTCGAGGCTTGCATCTTTGAAGGTTCAACTGAATGAACGGAAGTTTTACTGCCAACATTATTCAAAGGGCATAATGTGCCTAGGAACAATTCTTAAGTTCGGACGCCGTTACATTAAGAATACTACGTTTTCAAACGCTATGCGTAAAATTGACATTTTGTCCGTCAAGAAAGACGGTGTTGGACGGATCATCTGCTCGCTCAACAGCTACATTGGTTATATAAAAAATATCGAACAAAAACGAAGGATGTGGCTATTTGTCGAAAAGGCTTTGTCCAAGTTCAAAAATGTATTATATTGGAATAGTGAGAAAAATTCTTTTTCGACAAAGGAACTAAAGCACTCATGACACCCGAACTTATAGCCGCCATTATTGCTTGCCTCGGAGCGCTTTCCACTTTTCTCAAGGCACGTTCCGACGTGACGGAAATCAAGAAGGAACGGACGGAAACGAAGACGGAACGTGACCGCGACTCGCAAGAACTGCACGACAACGTTATAAAGCTGCAATGCACGTGCGAAACACACAGGGCTATTATCGATAGGCAGCAGGAAATCATAGACAAGAGCAACAACCAGATTTTCATGTTAAACAACCAGCTCGCGAAAGTTATCGTGAAGATGGAGAACATTATCGACTGCCTCAAGGAACTAAAGGACGACTTCAAGGACAAGGGAAAATAGAAATGAACTTGTTGCTTGTAATTTTCGCTATCGGTTTCGTTATAACGGAGTTTGTCAATGACGACTGATAGAGTGCTTTTTGCGGCTTTTGTATCAAACATTGTCGCTTTCGTGTACTTTATCCTGGAGGAATTATGACGGTAAAGGTAAAGAAGGTTATACAGATGTTGCCGTTCCTTTGGCGGACGGAAAAGGACGGTTCGCACGTGCTCAAGCGCACGGCGACGCTGTGCCTTGATATACGCCACAGATGCATAGACATGACAGCAAAGGTGCGGTTCTGTGGCGAGTCTACGGACGGGTGCGGCTTCCGCTGTGACGGCTTGAGCGTGCCTCGGTTGTTCCGATGGTTCCTCCCGTCATGGGATGAAAAAAACACGCTCTACAACGTGGCAGGCGCCCTCCATGACTGGCTCTACACAACAAAAGGGAACTTCGGCATGTTCACTCGCGAGGAATGCGACGATTTCTTCCGTGGCATCTTGCGCGAATCCGGCATAGGTCGATTCAAGGCAGGGTGCGGACAAGGCTGTCGGATGGTTCGCGGGCGGGAATGCACATTGGGGAGCAGACCAATATAAAGTATCTACACTGTGCCGCATGGAGGCGGCTTCATGCTAACGCTAGTCCGTTATACTCGCACAGAAAAGGCCATTCTAGGCTCTCTTTACCTGAATGGTGCTTTTGTCTGCTACACGCTGGAAAACGCCGCAAAGGCGATTCCGTGCGGGCTGTACACGGTGCAGAACTCGAAAAGCCCGAAGTTCAAGCGAGAGCTCCCTCTTCTGCATAACGCGCAAGTCCCGGCAAATCGGGGCATCCGCATACACCTAGGCAACACGGCTAAAGACTCGCAGGGGTGCGTCCTTGTCGGCATGAGCTGTAATTCCGATGCCGGAAAGCCTGGAATTGAGCCTGCCGTATTCGAGAGCGCTCTTGCCGAGACGATGGTAACTATGATTTGCCGTAACGAAAAGAATCTTGTCATTGTCGATGATAGCAAGCAGGGAATGACGGATAAATGATATTCACGATTCCTTACGATACGCCGAGCAAGAAGAACAGCCGCATAGTGAACAGAAGGACTGGCCGTAGCTTTCCGAGCAAGGCTTACAGCGATTGGCATGTAAAGGCAGCTCTTTGGATAAGGACGCATTACTCGATCAACGCTTTGGGCAAAGGGCCGTTCTCGGTCAGCATGGCTTTCAATCACGGCACGTTGCGCAGGTGCGACAGTGACAACAAGGCAAGCTCCATTCTGGACTTGCTTGTCGATTTGGGCGTGATAGAGGACGATAGC
>RHMF01000097.1_pt1 | contig 32807 bp, 38 predicted proteins | sample 5365151 | NCBI WGS metagenome assembly RHMF01 (sample SAMN10266501, study PRJNA497801) | feces metagenome | isolation source: feces | host: Bos taurus | place: China: Prairie of Fairy Mountain | collected 2017-08-14 | reverse complement strand
TCCCATATTACCTAAATTTATCATCATATAAATTATGTATTGACAATTGTCTGACAATATGATATACTACTCCTTAAGAAAGGAGTTGATAATAATAATGGTTGGTTTATATATGCCAACCGAAATTGATGATCTAACAGAACAAATAGAATCCTGTTTATCTGAATGGGCTATTGAAACAGGGATTAAGCAATCTGAGATAATGGAACTATCAGCACAAATAACTGATATTCTAAATGACCACCTCTATAACGGAAGGGGTGATTAATATCTCACAGTACGGAATAAAAATTAAGAATTATGAAATGGCAAGTCTGTATGAATGCTATTGGGGATTTAGACAGTATCCTGATACGGAGAACGCGATGCTATCTAATTCACTCTTTAAAGATTTTCTTGTTGAGTCTGGCATGGAAGTACGCAAGGATGGCAGCTCAAGAGATATAATCTGTTTAGCATTCTCATATAAAACCAAAGGGTATAAAGAACTGATTGAGAAGATACCCAAGATATTTACGGAAGATAAAGCCACAGAGATACTTGCCAATATTGAAAAGCATAAAGATAAATGTGTCGAGATTAAAAAAGAGCGCCTGAGAGAGATGGCATATGAGAACGGAGTTACTGTCCGATATTCAGATACCGAAATTCATTACAAGATGCTCTATCGTACTCCGGGCAAAGCAAAAAAGGGAACTTGTATGTTTATCCGTGATTCTTTGTATGATAAGGCTCATGAGTTCCTAACAATGGATATTCAGCTTCCAGATACCAATGCTCCCATAATCCAGCTTGGGGCATACCAATCTCTCATAACATCGGGAATGGTTGGCACGATTGAGATTGATCCTGATCAGATATTGATATTAAAAGATATCGACAGTACCACAGTTGCTCCCGCGATAACTGTGGAGTTGGATGAGAATAAGCATTGTGTAGCAAAGAAAAGAGACACATATGAATTAAAGAACTGTATATTTGACGGACAGGCTTTAATCGATATGAGTATCTTTCCCGATTGGGCTGACGGATATATCCTGCTCAGAAATCATATGACCAAATGTGCTGCCTTTAATACCAATATCGAATTATTCATGCGAGAGCATTTTGGTGCCGCATATGATATCGCAACCGTCAAGGATATGTTTGATAGGGATGTCAAGGTATCGAATATCAAACTTATTTGTACGGAGTCAGTTGCTAAATGGCTCAATTTTGGAATATCATTTGATTATTGGGCATCATGGGTACGAAAGAATCACAATAAATGGGGCATTGTTAAAACCACACACGAGAGTAAACTGGGGGATGTACAGAGAATGTCATACCAGATGATTAATGCTCTTGACTTAGAAACGATGCCTGAAGTGACCGCGAGAAGTGTCAATTATATTGATAAGCTCAAAAAAGACAACAAGGTGTTCCTTGAATACCTAAGAAAAAATGTAAATTTTGCAAATGATTATGATGTGCTTGTAGCACTTACGGAGCATAACCCTGACTTTGTTTATAGTTCATATTTTAGGGATAGAAAAAGGAAAATCATTGAGGGTTATGTCAACACCTTTAAAGCCGGAGAAGTAATACAGAATGCTGACAATTTAACAATAGTTGGTTCTCCGTATGCAATGCTTTTACATGCTGTAGGTGAAGATGTTGAAAAGGATGAAACATTTAATATTGAGGACAGTGCTATACAGTGTTGGTGTGAGAAGTTTAGGGATAAGGAATTTTTAGCATCATTCAGATCACCCTTTAATAGCCGCAATAATTTAGACTTCTTACATAATCATTATCATCCCTATTTTGACAGATACTTCAGATTAGGCAAACTCTGTATAGCGGTCAATATGATTCATACCTGTATGCAGGAAAGGTCAAATGGCTCAGATCAAGATAGTGATCAGTTCTACACCACCAATCAGCCAGATATCGTAGAACATGCAAGGAAGTGTTATCAAGATTATCCGACAATAGTTAATCTGATTCCTAAAGAGAAAAATAAATATAATAATACTCCGATTGATTTTGCCAAGGTGGACAATATCTTAGCCGCATCACAATTGGCTATAGGTGAATCTTCTAATCTTGCTCAATTAAGCCTAACATATACTTATAATTTTAACGATCAGAAATATCAAGATGCGGTATGTATTCTTGCTATTATAGCTCAAGTTGCTATTGATTCTGCTAAGAAGAAGTTTGATTTGGATATACCAAATGAAATTCGATATATTAAGTCTCAACTTGATATTGATAAAAATGGATTGCCAGTATTTTGGTCTATAGTAAAAAAAGATACCCGCAAAAATCGTTCTATTGAACAGATGAAAAAGCGTCAAAAAGAAACAAAAGAACGACTTGAAAAGAAATTAAATCCTAAATTAGTATGCCCAATGAATTATATGTCTAATCTTAAATTAAATAAATATAAAAGTGATATTGCTACAATACCAATTGAACAATTTTTAAAACCTTATGAAACAAAAGAATCACGTAGGCGTAGTGAAAAAATTGAAAAGATGATTGAAAAATATGCTTTTAATTTAAATGAATTTGAAATAACACAGCGAAATCAATTTGAAATGTGGCATACTGATCGTTGTATATTGTTAATGGATGAGTTTGAAGAATTAATAAAAGATATCCGAAGAATTGGTATTCCAAAAAATTATGCTGGATTAATGTGTTGGTTGATTAATCGTGCTTTTCGTATTCCTGAACAAACTAAGAATAGTAAATCAAGATTAAATGAAAATCGTCCGATTTTACTTAAAACTTTGTACGAAATTAATCCTCAAGTATTTTTAGATTGTTTTGTACAACAGATATCAAAATAATAATTAAGTTATTGCCATATTATGGTAATATATTATTATATGTTACAAATCCACGATATGATGGGAAGAAGTCACACCTTCTTCCCAAATTTGTAGAAAACAAGGAGATAAACAGATGTTAAAGAAAAAAGATTTAGTTAAAAGAGTTGCTGGTATGTTAGGTGATAGTCAGGCTCATGTTGAAGGTGTTCTTGATACAACATTTGAAGAGATTATCAAAATCATGCAGGATGGTGAGGAACTTTACATTCATGGTTTTGGAAAGTTTGGAGTAAAGACCACAAACGAAATGACAAAGGTTACTCCTGTAGGAACTACTGTAACAATTCCGTCACGCACTAAGCCGACATTTAAGTTCTTTGATTCAGTAAGGGACACCTTTTAAAAAAAGGGGGGTGCGTCAATATGGCAGATAGCGTGTTTGATATAATGATACCCGAAGAAATTAAGAATTGTAATTTACCATCCCCTGAAGAACTTGAATACTTCAGACTTGAAAAGCAAAAATGTTTTTTTATAGATTATGAAATTGAAGATGATTATAAGTGTGTGGAGTTAATAAAGACAATTATAAGAATGAACCTTGAAGAAAAAGATACACCAAAAAATAAATTACAACCAATTACACTTTATGTATTTTCATATGGCGGAAGTTTGGATCAGGCTACCGCTTTGTGTGATGTAATTGAAGCAAGTCGTATTCCAATTATTACGGTTTGTTTAGGTGTAGCTATGTCGGCTGGATTTTTAATCTTTCTTGCTGGTAAAAGAAGATATGCTATGAAACAAAGTTGTTTTTTAGCTCATCAAGGGAATGCTTCATTTGAAGGTACCGCTGATATGATACAGCAGGCTCAAAATAATTATAAAAAACAATTAAAACAAATGAAAGATTATATATTAAGTCATACAAATATTAGCGAAAGTTTGTTTAATCGTAATAAAAGTAAGGATTGGTATATAACGGCTGATGAAAGTGTTGAATTAGGGATTTGTCAAGTAATTAATTCTTTAGATGAGATTAAATAATATGAATAATAAACAAAAAATATATTGTTGCTATTCGATGAATTTAAAGAATTTTTTATCAGAGAATGGCATAAGATATGAACTTGAAGCGATGAGTAAAAGTACTCACAAAACGTTTTGGCTTTATATATTAGATGACAATTTAAAACAATTATTATATGAGTGGTCTGTTAGAAAATAGTTTGTTTATTTTAGAAAGGTGGATTTTTAAAATGTGGAGAACGACAAAAGAACCAATTATATCTGGTATATATTGTTTTAAAAATTTAATAAATAATAAAAGATATATTGGTCAATCAATAGATATTTACAATAGATATGACCAACATATATGGAGATTAGATCATAAATATTGGGAAAAAGAAAATCATCATCTTATTCGAGCTTGGCATAAATATGGAAAAGAAAATTTTGAATTTACTATTCTTGAAGAATGTAATATTGATGATTTAGATAATCGTGAAATATATTGGATTGCTTATTATAATTCAAGAAAAAATGGATATAATAAAACAGATGGTGGAAAAAGAACTAATACTTATTGTTCTTATACAGAAAAAGAAATAACTTTGATGCATCAAGGAGAAAACTGTGGTCATAATAAATTAACAAATAAAGATATATATATAATTATTGAATGTTTTCAAAATGGAGAAGATGATAGAACTATTGCAAAAAAATTTGATGTTCATATTTGTACAATTAGTAAAATTCGTAAACATAAAAATTGGACACATTTAACTGAAGGATTAGATTTAGGTAATTCAAAGGTTAAAATTAAAAATAATGACAAAGCAAAAAAGCCAATAGATATGTATTCTATTAATGGTAAGTATATATCATCATTTTCAGGACTTGTTGATGCAGAAAATAAAACAGGAATTAATCATTCGCATATTGGAGAAGTATGTCGTGGATTTCAAAAGACTGCTGGTGGATATGTATGGAGATTTAAAAATCATCCATTTGATGAATTTTCTTTAGATGATAATTGTATTTCTATCGATCAATATGATTTATTAGGGAATTATATAACTACATTTCATTCTCTTAATGAAGTTTCAAAAAAGTTAAATATTTCAACTTCTGGGATTCGTAATGTTTTACAAGAAAAACAAAAAATAGCAAATGGTTTTTATTGGGTTAAACATGGAGAAAAATTAGAAATAAAATCTAATAAACAATGTAGAGCTGTCAATCAATATGATATGGATATGAATTTTATATATTCATATAGATCAGTTGTTCAAGCTAGTAAAGAAACAAATATTAATCCATCTGCTATTAGTCATGTATTAGTTGGGAAAAATAATACTGCTGGAGGATATTATTGGAAATATCAGGATGAATCAGTTGTATATTCTTCTAAAAAAAGTACTAAAGCAATTAGTATTGATCAATTTGATAATAATTGGAATTATATAAATACATATAAATCAGTTGTTAAAGCGGCTAAAGATATTGGAATTAGTCATACTTATCTTTATGATGTATTGAAAGATAAAACAAAAACCGCAGGTGGCTATCATTGGCTTAGACATGGTGAAGAACCACCTATAAAAACTGCATAAAATTGATTAATTTTGATTAAAAAGGAGAAAAAAATAATGGATAATTTTAAAAAAACTATTAATATTTCTGGAAAGTTTCGTCTTTTAACAGCAGATGGTGGTAAATTCATTAACGAAGATGGTGAAGAAGTTCCTGTCGCAGAATTGATTGAACAGGCAATGGGTAGCACTCCATTTGATCTTAGTGTATCTACTAAGACCGAAGAGGATGTATAATGGATACAAGGAAACATCCCGAAGAAACTGAGACTCAATATATATGGCGAATATGTTCAGCCAAGGATGCTGGCATATTGGATATTACATGGGATGAGGTTGCTTCAATACTGAACAAGGAGTTAAGGGATGAAGGTGAGTACTATACGAGTTCAGCGTATAGGAAAAAATATCAGCAGGCTAAACTGTTTAGAGATGAAGTGTTTAGTAAAGAAACTGATAAAGAGTCTGAGCAAAAGTATGACGAACAAAAGCGTGAATTAGAAAGGCTCAAGATAGCCTATCGTGATGAAAGACGAGACTGGCAAAAACAGAATTATACATCTGCAAGAGTTAATCAACAGATGGATTATCTTGTTGAACAATTGCAACAGATTGGTCGTAAGGAATTTTTAATCTTTGATTATGTTGATAGAGAAAGTACCAAAGATATTTTTGTATCATTAGCTGATCTTCATATTGGTCAAACATTTGATAATGCTTTTGGTAAATACAATTCAGATATTGCAAAAGAACGCCTTGAAGAATATCTTGATAAAATTGTTGAAATTGGCGAAATTCACAATATTGAAAATGTTTATGTTGGTTTATTAGGCGATTTAATATCTGGTAACATAAGAACATCGATCCAAGTATCTAATCGAGAAAATTTGATTGAGCAATTAAAATTGACTGCTGAATATGTTGCTAATTTTATAACAGAGTTAGCTCAAAGATTTAAGCATGTATATGTAGCTGGGTGTGCTGGAAATCATTCAAGACTTATAGCTAATAAGGATTTAGATATTAAGGATGAAAGACTTGATGATCTTCTTTTATGGATTGTTTCAGCTTTATTAAAACATATCCCTAATATTACTGTTGATACTAAAAATATTGATAATACAATAGCAGAGATGTCAATTAGAGGTAAGAATTATATTCTTGTTCATGGAGATCATGAAACTTGGAATGCTAACGATATAAGTAAATTAGCAATGATGTTAAAAAAATTTCCATATGCAATTATTAATGGACATCGACATTATCCTGCTTGTTCGGAAGTTAATGGTATTCGCCTTATACAATCTGGAAGTTTGGCAGGTTCTGGTGATTCATATACCATTACACAACGACTTAGTGGAAATCCTAATCAAACCGTATTAGTTTGTGATGAATATGGCATTGATGCCATTTACAACGTAGATTTATCATAACAATCATAGTCGGACATTCAGCCGACTTTCATGATGGGGCTGATCACCCTGTCTTATACTGACTCATTTAGCTGACACTTATATCAACTTTATGAGTTGGCAAAGCCACCCGGATGGCTTAATATCCGGGCTACAAATATTTGTTGCTGGTAACAACTAAAACTACTCCATCATATACCGTAGAATGGCGGGTGGAATACCATTCTTTTTTTTATTTGATTATAAGGAGATAGAATGAGGTGGTCTAATTGAAATTAATATTAACTAAGAATCCCACAATTGTCAAGCGTATGAGTTCGGCTAATCTCCAAAAAGCTTATCTTGAACTTGCTGATCAGATAAATGATTTACAATCTGGCAAATTGCTTAGATGTAATTGTTGTGGTGAGTTTTATAGACCTACGGAATTTTATGTTCATCATGATTATCAAGTTGGCTTTTTCCCCATCTGTAAGCAATGTTTATTAGAGATGGCCACTGATGATGATCCGAAAAATAAAAGACGAGTTGATAATCGTGATAAGACAATCAGAGTATTTAATATGCTCAATTGGCCTTTTGTTGAAGAGATGTATCAGAATTGTTTGAATGATATAACAAATAATAACATTACCAGAGGTGCAACTGCATATCAGCAATTGTTGTCGGCAGTATCAAGTTTGCCACAATTTCGCAAGATGCAATTTGCTGACAGTTCGTTTGGTAATGGTGAAGATGCATTTGGTAATGAAATAGAGCCAACTAAAAAAGCTAGGAAAGAAATCCGAAAAATATTCGGTTATGGATATAGTGAAAGTGACTATTTATTCTTGCAGGATCAGTATGATGATTTTAGAGCAAGAACACAAGTAGATAGTAAATCTCAAGAAGTATATGTAACTCAGATATGTTTACAGTTACTTGAGATTGATAAGGATAGAAAAGCTGGTAAAGATGTTACCAAGAAGATGGCAGCATTGGATCAGTTTATGGCCAGTGCAAAGTTGCAACCTAAACAGAATGTAAATAATTCTGCTACGGATAGTTTATCATTTGGTCAGCTTATTGAGAAGTTTGAAAATGAGCGTCCTATTCCAGAACCCGATCCTGAGTTTAGAGATGTTAATAGTATTGGTAAACTTATAAGAGTTTATTTTGCTGGACATCTTTCTAAAGCATTAGGTCTTAAGAATAGTTATTCACAAGAGTATGAAGAAGAAATGAAAAAGTATACTATTGAACCACCACAGACTCAGGAAGGTGATAGTTCAGATACCTATCAGCAGATTTTTGGTGCTGATGAAGGGTAAGGTGATTTTCTATGGCAACAAAGAAAACTGACTTAGAAATTCAACAGAGTAAAACTAATAGTATACTTAATGCTTGTGCATGGTGGGCTGGATATTTTAGGGCTAATCCAAGTAAATTTTTTGAGATATTTATACCAACACTTAAATTAAGATGGTTTCAAAAAATAATACTTTGGGCATTTAATCATTTTGATATGGCTACATTTATAGCAACACGTGGTATTGGTAAGACAATGCTGATAGCGTTGTTTGGTATATATAAATGTGTTTTATATCCACATACTCAAATGGTTATTGTGAGTCATACTTTTAAACAGGGTAAAGAAGTTATCTTAAAGATAACAGATAATTATTTACTCAACTCTCCTCTTCTTAGAAATGAGATTGAGAGTTGGTCGACAGGTCAAAACGATTGTGCTATTCGATTTAAAAATGGTTCATGGATGAGAGTTGCAGTTGCCGGAGAAGGTTCGCGTGGATTAAGGTCAACTATTATCTGTTGTGATGAGGTACGATTGATAGACCAAAAAATAATTGATACTATTATTCGACCTATGAACTCTGCACCTCGTATGGCTGGATATTTAAATAAGCCTGAATATGCTCATTTAAAAGAAATTCCTCAAGAATATTATCTTTCATCATCATGGTATTGTCAGAGTGAGTTGTATGATAAGGCTAAATCATATACTGCTAATATGCTTACTGATGGATTAAAATATTTTGTATGTGACTTACCATATCAATTAAGTATTCGTGAAGGTATTCTTTTACGACAGACTATTGAAAATGAAATGTCTGAAGCTACATTTAGTGAGATATCATTTGCAATGGAGCGTGAAGGATTATTTTGGGGAAGTTCAGCAGATGCATTATTTACATATAAAATGATGAGTGAGCGCAGAATATTAAATGATTCTTTATTTCCTCTTGATTATTATCGATTAAATAATCTTCAAGTGCCGAATAAAAAGAAAAATGAACTTCGTATCTTATCAGTGGACGTTGCTTTAATGGCCTCACGAAAGCATGATAATGATGCAAGTACATTATTAATTCATTCAGCAATTCCAACAAGCGCACATAATTATATGGATAATCTTGTATATGTTGAAACACAGGAAGGTCTTATAACTGATGAACTTGGTTTATTAGTTATGAGATGTTATTATCAATATGATTGTGATTATCTTGTGTTGGACTGTACTGGTGTAGGTCAATCTATTTATGATTTTATGATGACAGATCGATATGATCCTATGTATGGTGTAACATATCCGGCTTTAAATTGTTATAATAATCCAGAAATGGCTGAAAGATGTAAGGTAAAAGGAGCGCCTAAAAAAATTTGGGCAATTAAAGCTACTGCACAAAGTAATAGTGCTATGTTATTAGCATTAAGAAATGGATTACAGAATGGTTATATTAATCTTTTAGTTAGTGATGACATTGCAAGTATACAATTACCATCTACAATTAAAGGTTTTAATAAATTGTCTGATGATATGCAGATAAGAATTAAATTACCATATATTCAAACAACATTTCTTATTAATGAAATGATAAATCTTGAACATGAGATGTCTAATAATCTTATTAAGGTACACGAAAAGACTGGAATGCGTAAGGATAGATATTCATCATTTGAATATGGCTATTGGGTAATTCAGGAATTAAATAAAAATCTTAAACCTAAATCTAAAGAAAATAAATTAGTAGATAAGTTCGTTATGAAACAACCTCAGTTAAGACAATACGGACTTATGGCATAAAGATTGGAGGATGTTGTTAATGGCAACAAAACAGATCAGTGCCAAAAGCGGCACCTCTACAGCAGAGTTAAGAGAATGGTATGATAAACATCACTCTGCTATTGAGAATTATGAAAAGGCTCAAGCAGCTTTGAAATTGATTGATGTTAGTAAAACAGAAACAAGAACTTATACTGTTTTTAAACGAGAAACATTAAGAAATTACTTAAAGAATCCGGCTCAGAACTATAAAAATCTGATAGAGCTAAGTCGTTTCTTATATACTCGTTCTCATCCATATAAAAAATTGATACATTATAATGCATCAATGGTGGATGTTAATCTTCGTAGTATTGTGCCTATAATGGACATGACTAAGAAGAGTAAAGATAAAAATAAAGTTCTTAAGGATTATTGGTCAACTTGTAATATTATGAATCGTTCAAATATTCAGGCTGAAATTAGCAAGATGAATATCATAGCGTGGCGAGAAGATACTGCATATGGAGTATGGTATTCAGATGATGATGGTATATTTATTTTACCATTACCATATAATTATTGTAAGGTTGATTCTATATACGCTGATGGTACATTGGGCTTTGCTATGGATATGACCTATTTTGATAATAGACAGGATATTCTTGAGATGTGGGGAGAACCCTTTATACATCTTTATAAAGAATATCAAAAAGATACAAGAAATAATCGTTGGCAACATATGGATGATGATAAGGCTTATGTAATTAAAATCAATATTGATGATCCTACTATGCCTCTTCCACCCTATGTCCCGTTATTTAATCAGGTTATTAATCTTGCTGATACAGAAGATTTACAATCAGATAAGGATGAAGCATCTGTATATAAATTACTTAACTTTAGAGTAGAACCTAAAGGTGATGAGCCTGATGATTTTACTGTTGATATTGATACTGCTATAGGCTATTTCAATAGAGCTATTGATTCATTACCTAAATATGTTGGTGGATTTATTAGCCCATTAAAGGTTGAACCTATTTCATTTGAAAAGGATCAGGCCGCCGATACTAATATTATTGAGAATGCTACAAAGAACTTATTTAATAGCTCTGGTGGTGCGCAGATTCTTCATAGTTTAAATATATCAACAACAATTGGATGGTTAAGTGTTCTTATTTCTGATACTGAATACGGTGCAAGACTTGTAAGACCACAAGTTGAGAATAATATTAATCGTTTAGTTAACTTTGAAAAGAAGAATAGTTGTAGAATTAAACTTCTTCCTATTTCTCCTTATTTAAAGAATATGTATAAAGAAAGTCTTGAAAAAGATTTTCAATATGGTGTGCCAGTTAAATTGACACTTAATACATTAAATGGTTTTACTGAAATAGAAAGTGTATCAATGGCAAAACTTGAAGAATATCTTCAGTTAACTGATTTATTTCAACCACCTAAGAGTGCTAACACTCAGAGTAATAAAGATACTGGCAGACCTACAGATAACCCGGAAGATTTATCTGATGAAGGTGACGCAAGTCGTGATAAAGAATGAGGTAGTACTATGGCGAGAACAATGAAATACAACGCAATCAGTTCTAAAGAAAAATTAGATAAGATTGATAAACAGAATAAATTTTTAAAAACTGAGTTTTTGGAATATTTGAAATCGGTGGATAAAGCTGCATCAACTATTGAGCAGTATACAAATGACTTAAACATATTCTTTTGTTGGAATTATGATAACAATGAAAATAAACCATTTACTAAGATTACTAAAAGAGAATTTGCAAAATTTCAAAATCATGCTCTTTCAGTATGGGAATGGAGTCCTAAAAGAATCCGCCGAGTTAAAGCGACACTCTCTTCTCTTTCTAATTTTATAGAAAATATATTAGATGAAGAAGATGAATTTAAAGACTATCGTTCTGTAATAAAGAAGATAGAATCACCGGTAAATGAGCCGGTAAGGGAAAAGACCATATTCACACCTGAAGAACTTCAAAGGTTACTTGACATTCTTGTTGAAAATAAAAAGTATAGAGCCGCGTGTGCTTTAAGTCTTGCAATGAATTCCGCTAGAAGAAAAGCCGAACTTACAAGATTTAAGGTTTCTTACTTTACAGATGAGAATGTTATTTTTGGTTCGTTGTATAAAACACCTGAGAAAGTTGTAACTAAAGGCAGAGGTTCAAAAGGTAAACTTTTATATTTATATGTTTTAAAGAAACAGTTCGATCCATATTTAAAATTATGGATGAATGAAAGAAAAGAAAAAGGTATAGAAAGTGAATGGTTATTCCCTAAACTTACAGATATGAAAGACCATGTATCAGTTGATACCTTTGATGCTTGGGCAGAACAATTTACTAAATTAATTGGTAAAGATTTTTATTGGCATAGCATGAGGCACTACGCCACAACTGAGTTTAGGAAAAATAATATTCCTACGGATGTTATTCAAGAGATAATTGGTTGGGAATCTGCCGATATGGTCAATCTGTATACAGATATTTCGGCTGATGATAAAATCGGTCAGTATTTTGATGAAAATGGTATCAAAGAAGTTAAACAAACAACGCTCGCTGACATGTGAGTGTTTTTTTATTGGAGGGAATCAAATGGCTAAAAAGATTCTAACAGTAGAAGATCTGCTCGCATTTTGTGAGCAAAATAAACTATATAGTTTCGATAGCCATAAGGATGGTTATGAATTTGTAGTTAATATTCCTGCAACATTTGATGTTAAGGAAGAAGAAACTGAGCAACATCTTGAAGGGTTAATACCTTTTGAGTCTAAAGCTTTTCATGATCATATTAATCTTAATGGTTCAAATATCGAAGAAGATACTTTCGAAAATGAACTTCCTTCAGCTCATCTCCGTCCTATCTTAGCACATATTGTAGAAACTGACAATGGTGAAAAAGATTTTGGAGCGCATGATTTTCATAAAGAAAAGCGTAATGGAGAAACAGTAATTATTTATGACGAACAACCTATTGGTGTTATTGATGGTAGTCAGAATGAGATTCAATTTGATGAAGAGGCTGGTGTAAATCGTGCAATACTTAAAGGTTATCTTTGGGATTATTGTACTGATGCACTTGAGATTCTTGACAGACGTGGTAATGTTGCCTGCTCAGTTGAATTATCAGTAAGACAATTAGGATATGATGCTGATAAAAAGGTCATTACATTAATTAGTTATTATGTGTCAGGTCTTACATTACTTGGTGCAGATAAACAACCTGGTATGGCTGGTAGTGAATTTGGAATTGTTGAGTATTCGAAGAAAGAATTCACATATGATGAGAAGTTAATCGAAGTATTGGAGAAATTAAATAATACTCTCTCCACATTTAAACAATTGGAGAAAGGAGGAACAACTGTGACAAAGTTTGAGGAATTACTTCAAAAGTATAACAAGACAGTTGAAGATGTTACTTTTGAATATGAAGGACTTACTGATGAAGAACTTGAGGCTAAGTTTGCAGAGGCTTTTGAAGAGCATGAACCTGAACCCGAACAGACTACTGTTGAATACAGTATAACTATGGGTGATATAAACAGAACATTCTCGTTAAGTTTAACAGATAAACGTAGAGCTGCTTATAGGTTAATTAGCAATACTTATGATGACGATTGGTATGACGTTGAGATGTATGATGATGATAATTATCTTGAAATGTATGGATGGTTTACAGGAAAAAATTATCGTCAGAAATTTACTCGTGAGAATGATACTTTTGCTCTTGAAGGTGAGCGTGTTGAAGTATTTGCTAAATATCTTACCCAGGAACAACTTGATCAGGTAACTATTAAGAATACTGAATTTGAGGCTTTAAAGGCTGAAAATGAAGAACTTAAGAAGTATAAGTCCGATAAGGAATTTGAAATTGCTCATAATGAGCGTATGGCAGTTATCGCCGACTATTCTTCAATTGCAGAAACTGAGGAATATAAGTCATTACTTAATGACATAGATAAATATTCTGTAGAAGAGATTACAGAAAAGGCTGATGCTATCGTAGGCAAGTATGCCCGTCAAGGTAAGCAATTCAGTTTTGAAAAGAAAGAAACTCCGGCACATCAGCCGAAGGTTTTCATAAAGACAAATGAAAACACAAACAATAATACTCCCGCTTATGGCGGAATTTTCGATTAAGGAGGAAATAGAAATGGCACAGAGTGTTATTAATATCGTAAAGCACGCCGTAGCTGGTAGCACAAGACTTACTGCTACTAAGGGTTTCGGTGGACATGGCCCTGTAGATATCAAGATTTCTAAGGATCTTGACAACGGTTCAATCGTTGGTAAGGGTGACAATATTTCTGGTCAGGTATTTGCTATGGCAGCACCTACCACTCTTACAGGTAAGATTTTAAAGGAAAAGGCTGCAAATGGTAACTTCTATGTAGAGGTTCTTACCGCTGCTAATGCTTATCTTGTACTTACCACACCTACTACTTATTATGATTACACAAACGCAATGAGAGCAGAAAGCACATTCTACAATGCAAAGGATGACATTGTTCGTGCATATCCTCTGTTCCCTGGTGACATCTTTGAACTTTCAGCAGAAGGATTCGATGGTGATCCTGCTGTTGAGGCATCTGTAACTGTTGATACTTCTAAGTATCAGGTTAAGATTAGTGCTTAATCTAGGAAAGGAGGATAAATAATAATGGGTAAGAAAATGATTTTTACAAATGATAATGTTAAGGCTATATTTGAACAGCCTGATCAGATGAATTTTGAGCAATTCGTAGAACTCGCTACTAATGCCGGACTTGGTAAGAAGATTTTTAATACCGAGGGTAAGGAAGTTGATTCTAAGAATGTAAATAGTGAAATCCGTAAGAAGTTCTATGAAGTACTTGGTATCGAGGAAGGTACTAAAGGTAAAGAACTTAGACGTGCTTTCAGACGTCATATCGTTGATGTATTTGAAGTAACCGAGGATGTTCTTGCTAACCTTGTTATTACAGGTTGGGGTGCAAATCCTTTCTTCAATGAGTTCGTTGAAATTAAGAATGCTGAACTTGGTGAGACAAATGAGTTCTATACTCCTGATGAGGTTATTCTTTCTGTAACTGAAATTAGCAATGACCATACTAATGTAATGCGTCAGAGACTTGGTGAGGGTACAACTTTCTCAGTTAAAGTTAATAAGTATGCAGTTGGAATATATGCTGAACTTGAGAGATTCCTTGTTGGTGCTATTGATTGGGCGCAGATGGTTCAGAAAGTATATGAAGCATTTGATAAAAAGTTCAATAATATGATCTACACTGTACTTGGTACTGCTGGTGATTCACTTCCTGCAGGTGGACAGTGGGTTAAGACTGGCCCTATTGCTGCAGAAACAAAAGATACTCTGCTTCAGCTTATTGATGATGTCAGAACCGCTAACGGAACTGATGTTGTTATTATGGGTACTAAGGTTGCTCTTTCTAGACTTGCAGCACTCAAGGAGACTTCTTGGGTAAGTGAGCAGGAGAAGGTTGAGAGATATACAACTGGCCGTCTTGGATTCTTTGAAGGTGTTCGTCTTGCAGAGATACCTCAGGTATTTGCTGATGGTGATACAACCACAAGACTTGTATCTAATGATAAGCTTATGATCATGCCTGTTGCTGATAATAGATTCATCAAGGTATTCTATGAGGGTGATCCTCAGATTAAGGAAGATACTACTGGTGATGTTAATACTGATAGGACTATTGAATATCAGTATCAGATCAAGATGGGTATTGGTATTGTTATCGGACGTAGATTTGGTATTTGGAATATTACTTCTGTTATTTCTGGCTAATAAAAGTCCATTTCAGAGAGTGTTGGGTAAGACACCCAACCTCTCTGTTTATATTGATTAAAAGGAGAAAAAGTGATGGCAATTAAAACAACAAAAAAAACAGTTGAAAAGAAAATAAATCCTATTATTAATGAAGAGCCTATTCAAGAAAAGAAAGTTGAAAAGAAAAAGTATGAACCTGATGAAGAGATTATAACTACATCTTGTACAGCAGGGGAATTACTTATGATAGGTCGTAAAACTAAAAGAGTTTATGTTTGGTCTAATTATGGAGATACAACAGGAATTGAATATCAGGATTTAAAGGCTGAACAATATGTACAAGGAAGTCCTTATATTTATAGTCCTCTCTTTATTATTGAAGATGAAGAATTTATTAATCTTCCTGAAAATAAGAAAGTTGCTGATGTTTATGCTCATATTTTAAAGGCTGAAGATATTGATACTTTATTTGCACTTGATAATATTTCATTTGAAAGAACTGTTAATAAATTACCTAAAGGTATTAAGAATAGTTTAAAGGCTATTGCGGCTCAAAAGATTCAAGATGGTTCACTTGATAGTGTAAATAAAATTAAGGCTCTTGATAAGATTTTAGGAACAGATTTATTTAACTGTTATATTGCTTCGTAAAGTGAGGTGTAGTTATGCTCTCTGTCACTTATGATGCTGCCTTCTCAAGATTCCTGGCTCAAGTTCAGGCTTATGACTTAGTAATAGTTGATGAGGTTGAAGCAAGGCAGAAATTGAACTCTTGGTTAGAGTCGGTTAAATCAAACCCCAGAGTGCGTAAATTATTTACATCTCTGTCGTTTGATAAGAATATTGAAACAATTTTCTTTGAATTAAAGAACACATTAAAAGATGATGAAGCCGATATTGATTTTGTAAGTGAAGTATTTGGACTTGGTGTTGCTTGGAAATGGGCAAGTGAGAAATATAATTCATTACTTAATACCGCACAATATTTTGGTAGTGGAGAAAAGAAGTATTTTTCACAAGCTAATCATATGGATCAATTACATGTGATGGCAACCAAGGGTGAAAGTGAACTTAATGGGTTTATCCGTGATCATGGTTCTTATAATAATTCTTATTTAGAGGAGGGAACATGATGAAAGGAAAATACTGTAATTTTACAGATGAACAATTCAAAGAGTTTGCAAAAAGACTTCATAGCAAAATCCATTGGTTATTAGTTTATAAAGAAGCTGACGATTGTGATTTCTTCTCAAGTTATTTTGATGGAGTAATGCAATATGTTGGTGGATTAAATGAAATATTAGAACATAATGCTCTGATTATAGATCTTTTAGTAACTTTACAAGTTGCATTAGATGAATCAAAAAAGAAAGATTGTGATTTCAAAGTATTCCGCAAGAATATACTTGAAGCCCATAATATCATAGACAGATTGTGAGGTGGGTGTGAATGATTACTTTGCGGAGTTATCCAAAAATACTTGGAGAAAAGCATATTGGAAATGTTCATAAAATGCAATCTGATATGATAGAAGAATATACTTGGAATAATGAAATTGAAAGTAAGATTGGATATTTCTATGATTGGGAACATGATACTCATCATACTCAATTGATTAATTTACATCCTGAACAGGATGAATATAAAATTCCTATGGACATCAAGTATATAGTTGCATCAAAACAAACTATGGCAAAGGACGCAATAACATATCATTTGCAATTACGTCCAAGTCAAAAGTGTGTTGTGGATTATTATGATGAATGTTTTAAGAATAGATATGATGCAGTATATCCGGTTGGTTTGTATTGTGATATTCAAGATTCAAAAGGTGTTTGGAATCGTTGGTTAGTATGTGCTACTGCTAATGAAAACGATCCTCAATTTCCAAATTTTGAAATCCTCAGATGTGATTACGTTTTAGACGCAATTTTTGATGGGGTTCAATATAGAATACCAATTGTTTTAAGAAGTCAAAATTCGTAGATTTGTGCGCTTCATAGGGGAAACTCTATGTCGAAAACTCTCTAATTGCTGGAAACTCTCTATTATAGAGACAATCAGCAGCCAAGCCCTTATGGGAAGGTTCAACGACCAGTCGAAAGACGTAGGACAAGTGTCCGAAATGGGAGTCACCTAAATCTCTTTTAGAGATATGGTGTTGATATGGTCTGCTCTTTATGGTGACATAAAGGAAATTATTTGTATATTAGAATTTAAAGACAGGACAGAGGGTAGCTCCCTTTCTTTATGCTCCGAACATAAAGATTACTGTCTTTTTATATTACTTATTTTTCGGAGGAATAAAGTATGACTAAGAATGGTAAATTATGGAATCACGAAAGATTATTTACAGAAGAAGAAGTGCAAGATATAATTCAATCTTATTTAAATGGTGAATCATCTGTACAAATAGGTAAAAGATATAATACAACTCATAAGCCTATTTTAAAATTATTGAAGAAGAATGATATTTATGTGGATAAGTTAGCAAGAAGATTTCATAGACAATATGCTTTAAATGAAGATTATTTTGATGATATAGATACTCAAGACAAAGCATATATCTTTGGATTTCTTATGGCTGATGGTAATAATAATCCATCTAAACAAACTATTTCGATGGCATTACAAGAAGAAGATAAATATATTCTTGAAGAAATGCGATCTAAAATTGGAAGTGAAAAGCCATTAGAATTTATTGATTATAGTAATAAACATGACTTTGGTTATACATATAAAAATCAATGGAGATTGAATTTATTTAGTAAAAAGTTTTGTGAAGTATTGGCTGAAAAAGGTATAGTACCTGGTAAAAGTTCTTGTTTACAATTTCCAACTTGTATTCCTAATAACTTATTATCACATTTTATAAGGGGATATTTTGATGGCAATGGAACAATATGTTCAACAAGTACTTTAGTATCTATTACTTCAACTAAAGATTTTTGTACAAGTTTAAATAATCTTTTATGGCAACATTTAAACATTCAAGGTAGATTAAATGAGGCATCAAATCATAATGGTATAACTTATACTTACACAATTACTAAAATATCTGATGTTATAAAATTTTTGAATTGGATTTACAATGATGCTCATATGTATTTAATAAGAAAATATATTAAATATAAATCTGCTTAATACAAATAATTTATTATCAGCTTAACGAACTGATAATTTAACAACAAACTATACTACAGATGTAGTCTTGACAACAGTGGATTATGGATAAAATATCGTGTTGAAACGGTAGAAGATCAAAGTCAATTTATAGTTCCACTCTCACGACTTACAGAAAACATTTGGTATAACAAACGATATCTTATTGATGCTAAAGTGACTCAAAATGAATGTCGTGCTTGGCATGTATCAAAGATTAATCGTCTTGATTTGCCGGGTTGTGCATTGATTACTCTTGCACAAGATCATTTTGATCCTACACGAGATTATATTGAAAAAGACAATCAAGGCAATACTATTGCACTTTGGGCGGATTATTATGATAATCCAGTAACACCAACACCCTACAATCCATCTCCTGTTCAACCTACAGGTGTTATTACTTGTGCTGGTAGTCAAGAGATTAAAGTTGGTGGAACTTATAAAAAGTTCACAATTGATTTTTATGATGAAGAAGGTTTACCTCTACCATTCAAAGAGGGAACTTGGAGTTTTGAAATTGGTAATGAGGTTATCGAACCTATTATTTCTACTTCAGGTATTAGCGCAAATCAAATTAAGGCTAAATTGCCTAATAATGGTTTGTGGATTAATAAAGTTATGACAGTGAAGTATACAACTACTGAAGAAGAACCTCAGATTACTGAATTTGAAATATCAGTAGTAGCATTATAAGGAGGATGATTTTATGACTTGGACAGATGCAGATAGACAGCGTTTGCTTGTCTTTAAAGACCATCCCGATTGTGATGATGTAAAAGTTAAAGAAAAAATTAAAGAAGTTCTTCTTGGTGATAAATACATACTTCATGTATTAGATAACAAAGAACTTGAACAGAATGTTGAAGATGATATGACTGGAGCAGATGAATATTTTGGTGTCAATATTCTTCCATATTTTATGGTTGAGCCTACACAGTCAGAGGCTTCGAACTTTATTTGTTATGAAACCTCATTTGAAAAAAGACGATATGACACTAATCGTGTAAATAAAAATCTAAATATTATCTTTTATTTAATTTCAGAACAGAAACTTATTAAAGATGCAGATACAGGTATAGCCAAACATGATTTACTTGCAGCATTAATAATTAATAAGTTTAATTGGACAAACTATTTTGGAAGAAAGATTTATCTTATTTCAGACCAAGCGTCCGTGGTTGATGTTAAGTATGCATGTCGTACTCTTATATTTCAACAAGAAGAGGAAAATGATATTGTTAAAACTCGTTTAATGCCACATGGTGAATATGTATCTAATATTGCTAATAAGGATGTAGTTTATTGAGTCGAGAAGTTGTAGATGGTAAACAGATAAGCATTAAACGGAAATACCGATATCAACAGTATGAGTTTGATAAACTTCAAATGTATTTTGGTAAAACATATGTGATTGATTTAGAATCAGCACAAGGTTCTATCTCTGTAGATATTCCTACAGTAGGTGATATTATGGAGATTGGTGAGAAAAAGTTCTACAGCACACTAGGAATTTTTGTAACTAATACAACATCATATCGTCTTATGTTAGATGAATTGAAACTTGATTGGAATACTTTGAGTGATTTTGAATTATTTTGTATGCTTTATAATCAAATTGATTTTGATGTTTCGAAACTTATGTTTGGAGATTTGGATTTTAAAAAGTTTGCTTTATATAATAAGAAACTTTCAAATAAATCTGAATCAATTGTTTTATGGAATAAAGAAGATAATATTGAGATAAACGAAGAAGTATATCAGCATATCGCACAATATCTTAGAGCTGTATTTAATATGTTCCCGGAAGAAAAAATTACCGAAGATGAAACACTTAAAAAAATGTATTTAGATAAAGATCGTATTAATCTTGCAATTGAAAAGAAAAAAAATAAAAATACTGATTCTACATCTATATTACCATTAATATCTGCTTGTGTAAATCATCCGGGATTTAAATATAAGCCAATGGAACTTAGACATGTAAATATATGTGAGTTCTATGATAGTGTAAAACGATTACAGATATATGAAAATACAACTGCTCTTTTAAAGGGTAGTTATTCAGGGATGATTGATTCATCCAAAATTGATAAAGATCAGTTCAATTTTATGAGAGAGATATAATCTCTCTTATTTTATTTCTATAAGGAGGAATAAAAATGGCAATTAAACTTGGTAACTTCTCAATTGATGAGATTATAAGGGCTGCCGCTGAAACTTTCCAAGGTCAACTGCTTTATACTCTTGATCAGCTTCAGTCAGCTTCTATTGAGATTACTTCTGAAAGTTCAGATGTAACTGATAAGAATGGAAACGTTGTAAGACGTATCTATAAGTCCAAGCAGGGTACATTTAGTGCTACATCCGCATTCATGACTCCTGCTATCCTTAATAATGCTTCTGGTTCAAGCATTACACAGGCTTCTGCTACATCTACAATTACAATGCCTGAGTTCTTACTCATTGGTGCTGGTTCTGCAGCCGTAACTGTTGACACTAATGTAGATGCTGCAACTATTAAAGTTATGGCTATCTTTGCTGGTGGTGCGAATGGTGCTACTCTTACAAAGATTACTACTGGTGATCCTACATATGATGAGTCTACAGGTACTTATACATATCTGTATGATGCAACAAATAAGAAGATTACTGTTCCTGGAAGTGGTTCAGGTAAACCTGTACAGTATTTTGTAACTTATGATTATGCTAACTCTTCAGGTATTGTAATGAAGAATGTTGCAACTAAGTTCCCTGATGCTTGTAAACTTAAGCTTTATTGCTCATATGTTGATCCTTGTAGTGACGCTTTGAAGGCTTGTTATGTAGTATTCCCTTCATTTAGTGCTTCACCTGAAACAACTATCAATCTTAATGCTGATGAGCAGACTATGGACTTTGCAGGTAATCTTAATGTTGATTACTGTGCTAACGAGAGTGTATTGTACTATATTTACTTCCCGGATAAAGCAGCAGTTAAGACTGCAATTGTTGAGACTTCGTAATATTATGGTAATGATGAGAGTGTCATTATTGGCACTCTCTTTTTAACCAGAATATAAGGAGGTAACAATATGGCTGGTGAAAGAAAATGTTATGTCTGTGGTAAAGCATATCGCTACTGTCCTAACTGTGCCGAATTTGCAGGCGCTCCTACATGGTTGAATCTGTATGATACAGAGGATTGTAAAATTATAGATGAAACTCTTAATGCTTTTTGGTTTGGACATCTTACAAAAGATGAAACAGATGAAAAACTTAAGGGTATTGATCTTAATCAGGTAACAAATGCTGACCTTTTAGTTGCCGTAAAGAAATTAAAGGGTGAGGATAAGAAACAATTAAAGAAGAAAACCACAGATGGTGATTAATAATCTGGGGCGATAACCATTTGGTTTGTCGCCCTTTTTTGAATCAAGGTGATTAAAATAGATAAGCAAAATAAGAAATATGATTTACCATTAGTACCTTTGGATGAGGTGCTTGAATGTATGACCGATAAAGATGCAATTGTAAGAATGGCTGCAAAGGCTTATTACAATATACATTATGTTAATTTGAATAGACTGCATAATGACCGTCCAAGCAAATAGTTTGGGTTATTATTATGCTTTGTATTATGTTGTCTAGGGTGGTGAATGCACTACCCTAGGGAGCATTCGGAGGTTTATATGGGATTTATACAAAAGAATTATAATCCACATGATAATCATGTTGATGATTGTGTAATCAGAGCAATTGCTACAGTAACTGGTAAAGACTGGAATGATGTTTATTTAGATTTAGCAATTGAGGGTTATATAGAAAAAGATATGCCTAATGGAAATATATTATGGGGAACATATCTTCTATCACATGGTTTTACAAAACATTCGCTGCCTGATACTTGTCCATTATGTTATACAGTTAGACAGTTTGTAAAAGATCATCCGTATGGGAAATATATATTAGGTGATGGAAGTCATACTATAGCTGTCGTGGATGGGTATTATATTGACACTTATGATAGTGGAGATAAGACAGTATTATTTTATTTCAGAAAGGATGATAAATAATGTATCAGCAACAACCTTATTATCAGCAAGCTCCACCGATGCCTTATCAGAATTATCAGGCTCAACAGAGACAGGAGCAATTAAATCAAGTGTTTGCCACAACTTATAATTATAATTATGTTAAAGATAGGAATGAAGCTGAAATGTGGCCAATAGCACCTGGTAATCATTTAGTATTTGAAGATCAAAATGGAGCATACTTTTATACTAAGTCATTAGGTTTTGCTCCAAATGAGCGTTTTGTATTTACTGTATTTAAGAAAGAAGAATCGGTTCAGCCACCAGCAGAAGAACCGAAACGATTAGAGTCAGAAGTAGATTCCTTAAAGGGTGATATCGCTGAATTAAAGGAACTCTTTAAACAGTTTACTACCAACAAACCAAGGTTTGATAAGAAAGGTGGTGGTAAATAATGTTTGATGGGTTGATGTCTTTTTTAAAGAATCCACTTCAAGCCTGGGCAGGTAAAGGTGTTAATATGCCTAATAATATATTAAACCCAGACGATATGATAAATTACCTCCTTCAGAGTGGTAAGCTTACACAAGAACAATATAATAAAGCCTATTCACAATATAGGCAATTGATGAATAGTGGTTTAATACCACAGAATCCATATCAGAAATAAGTATGTTTTATATTCTGATTATTGGATTAGTAAGCGCGCAACTGAGAAAATGATTGGAATATTATACATAAATATATTTTAATCAAGGAGATAATAATATGATAGCAAATGGAGAAAATGGCATGGTAATGCCAGTAGCACCTATGGTAGGTGGCTATGGTAATGGTGGTCTTTGTGGTGATTGGGGATCATGGATAATTTTGTTCCTTATCTTTGGAATGTTTGGTTTCGGTGGAAATGGTGGTTTCGGTGGAAACGGAAATCAAGGAGCAAATCCTTGGCTTTTAGCTGCATCACAAAGAACAGATGATGGTGTTCAAGCCGGATTTAATCAGGCTGCCCTTTCAGGACAGTTAAGTGGTATTCAGAGTTCTCTTACAAGTGGCTTCTCAAGTGCTGAAGTAGCTGGTTGTAATAGAGCTATGAATCAGATGCAGACTTCGTATGAAAACCAAATTGCATCAATGAATCAGAGATTTTCTGATACTCTTTCAATGAACGCACAGATGAATGCACTTGCAAGTTCTTTACAGAATTGCTGCTGTGAAAATCGTGCCTCTATTGCAGACCTTAAATACTCTATAGCAACAGAGGGATGTGCTGATAGAAATGCACTTAATCTTGGTGTTCGTGATTTACTTACAAGTGGTACTGCTAATACTCAGGCTATTCTTGATGGTATTCGTTCTATTAACGATAAACTTTGTGATCAGGAACTTCAGGCTGAAAGACGTGAGAATGATAATCTTCGTCAGCAGTTATCAATGGCTCAGTTGGCTTCTTCACAGAACCTTCAGACTCAGACAATCCTTGCTGGTCAGGAAAGACAGGCTAATCTCGTTGAGCAGTATGTTCGTCCTGCTGCTATGCCTGCTTATATTGTTTCTAATCCTAATTGCTGCTACCAGAATTATGGTTGTGGAGCATAAGGAGGTGTGACGATGGCTGCTGAATATTTAGCAAATGCACAACAGACAGTTAATCTTAACTCTCCTATTGTGTTTACTGCTTCTATACCATGTACAAAAGGTTTTGTATATCATGAAGATGAGACTGGTATTTTTATTCTAAGAGGAATCGTTAATAATCCTTGTGCTAATTTCGCTACTTATCAAGTTGTATTTAATGGCAATATTGCATTACCGACAGGAGCAACAGTTGTTCCTATAGCAATATCTGTTACAACTAATGGTGAAGAAAGACCTACAAGCAAAGCAATTTATACACCTGCAGCAATAGAACAATTTGGTAATGTAACAAGTACTACAATTATCAAAGTTCCAAAGGGATGTTGTTTTACTTTATCTGTAGATTATGTACCTGCTAATGCTACAGATACTCCTGCAACAAGTATAATAGTTGAAAATGCAAACTTTGTTATTAATAGGATAGCATGAAAGGAGGATTAGATTATGTATGATACATATGATGAATTAGAAAAAACTTGTGAACGTGCAACAAAAGAACTTCATGATCTTAATAAGAAATTGGCTAATGATGAAAGCACTATTTCAAAAGAAGATATAGATATGCTTGATAAAGTTACTCATACTATAGCTTCAACTAAGAAAAGTATTCTCATGATTGACCAAGCCGATGGAAGTTCTGGCAGAGATGGTTACTATAATATTAGTGGTGGCTATTCAGGTTCAATGTATACTCAGCCCATGTGGAATAAGAAATATGGTTCTTCAGGTAGACGAATGAGAACTCGTGGTTATTCAAGAGATTCTGAAAAAGATTCAATGATGCAGAAACTCAACATGATGTATCAAGATGCTCGTGATGATCATGAAGCTGAAGTTATTGAGAGAATGATGAATGAATTAAACAGATGATATTTATTTTAAATGATTATATTTACTTGGAGAGCAGATACAACTGCTCTCCTTTTTCATTTTTGAAAGGATGGTGTTAATATGAAGAAGAAATTGGCTAAACTTATTGACGTTAAAAGTATTTTAACATTAGTGGTAACAAGTGTTTTTGCTTACTTATCAATTATTGGCAATATTACATCGGAGAATTTTATGGAAATATTTAAGTTGATTGTTATTTTCTATTTTGGTTCTCAGGTTGGTAAACGTGAGGCTAAAGAACAGGAGGAACAAGAGAATGGCAAAGGTGAAACTTGATGATTGGATTAAATACCTTGAAAGTCGAGTAGATATTGATCTATATGTATGGGGAGCTAATGGAGAATTTTTAGTTGATCTTCTTAATGTGCTTTGTAAGAAAGAAAAATCCCTTAATGATGTAAATCGTACTCTCACACTCTTACAAAAAAGACTTCGTGCTGGTATAGATATTTATGATATTTGTTGTGAAGATTGTAGTGGGTTAGGAATTAAATTCTTGCTTGCTAATAAAGTAGTATCAAGTGATATGACTGCCAATGGTTTGTATGAATATATTGTTGGTAATAAAGAAAAAGGTATAAGCGCTCATGGTAAGAAAATATCTATGTCAGAAGTAAAAGCTGGTGACTATTTATTTAAAGGTAGTGATTCAAACAAAACACATATCGGATATGCAATAGATTCCGAATATGCTGTAGAAAGTCAAGACCATGATGTAGGAGTAGTAATAACTAAAATTAGTGACCGTCCTTGGAAATATACAGCTAGACCTGATTGGTATTCAGATACTCCAGAACCCGAAAAACCTACACTTAATAGAGAATTATATCTTACTAATCCTTATATGCGTGGAGATGACGTAGAAGATGCTCAAATGTTATTGACTGCAAAAAAATATAATCCTGGAAGTATTGACGGGATATTTGGTAAGAAAACCGAAATTGCTACAAAGAATTTTCAATCAGATAATAATCTTACTGTTGATGGTATTATAGGTAAACGAACAGCAGAAAAATTAGGATTTGAATGGGTGGGTGATTGAGTATGAAAGAAATAATAGAATATATAACAACACCCGGAAATATTGGATCATTCTTTTTAGCAATAACAATGTTAGCTGCTACTATAGTTGTGATTGAAAAATTTTATACATGGGCGACAAGTAAATTAAAAAACTATTATGATTTCAAGCGTGGTAAAGAAAAAGATAAGGAAACTGAGCAGAAACAAGAAGAACATCTAAATGAATTAGATAATAAATTGGATACGATTACTAATAAAGTTGATGAAATAGTTAGTCATTTAGATACCTTTGTGGCAAATCAAAAGAATGTTAATACAGTTTTATTACGAGATAAGATTTATTATATTTACAAAGATGCTCTTAGGAAAGGATATATCCTTGATAAAGATAAGCAAAACTTTAAATTTGCTTATGATGAATATATTGCTAATGGTGGTAATTCATATATAAGAGATGAAGTTGAACCATTTATTCACGGACTAAAGGTATATATAAATGATCGTGATGCACAAAAGGATTTAAATGGAAAGGAATAAAAATGAGTACAAAGTTTGTAAGTTGTGATACTTCAACTAATCATAGTGCTTTAACATTATTCATAGATGGTAAGTATACGGAACATATTTTAATTAGTAAAGATAAAATTAAGGATACTTATTTACGAATAAATGCAATGCTTAAAGATATCTATGATATTTTAAACAAATGGCAACCTGATACATTATGGATTGAACATCCACAAGGACATGGTTCAAATGTGGATATGGTGGGTAAATTATGTGAAATACTTGGTGCAGTTAGAATGTGGTGTCTGATTCATAACTGTGAATATAATGAAATTGCTCCGTCTGTATGGCGTAAATATGCTGGTATAAAGCAAGGTAGATTAAAACGAGCAGAACTTAAACAGGCAAGTATTGATTATATTAGAGATAAACTTGGCATAGATGAGGGTGATGATGTAGCAGACAGTATTGCTCTTGGCTATGCCATTTTACATTACTTTGAAGATAAGGAGATTAAATCATGAATATAAAGGAATTTGTTGGATATTATAAGATGTCAAAGGATAAAAAGGCTGAGTGTGAAAAACATATTAAAGAAAGTAAATATGTTCCTTATCTGACAAAGATTGCTGAATGTGATAATATAGTCAAAGTTACAATGGAAAATCAAAGTTCTGGATTATATGTACAGAACACACCCGGAAGATATTTATATTTTAATATGAAGCTTATTGCAATATATACTGATATTGAAATGCCAATGGAAAATGGACTTCAGTTAACTGAGAATTATGATTTGCTTAATGAATGTGGAGCGTTGGATATTTTAATTGATTGTATACCTAAACATGAGTTTAAGGAATTTAGTACTCTTCTATCTATGTGTGTTGATGATTATATGGCTAATAATCGTGATTTTACATCATATATAGACAAGAAATGGGAAAGTTTAATGCAATTAGCATTAAATAATATTGATGCAGAAAAAGAATTGAATCAGGAAGATTAAAGGTCTGTGGGGTTCGATTCCCCACTCTTCCATTATAAAAAGAAAGTAAGAATTAGGTTTTTCCTTGTAAATCATTTTTTATCCTTTTAATTCAGCGACGATGTTAATCGTCTATGATGGTAGATTTAATTAAATCATACAAAGCATTAATTAATAAACCTACAATAATGGTTTCAATTAAAACAACCATAGCATCACATCCTTCATAAATGGATTTTTGCCTGATTCTTACTTTCTATTTTTTATGTTAACATATGACAATTGTATTGTCAAGGGGAGATTAACGGTTAGCAGGGTTCGAGTCCCTGCTCTCCCACTATAAAATAGAAAAGCAGATATTTTAGGTGTTGAGTTTTATCATTTTAACTCGTTTTTATCATTGTAATCCTTTTGCTTTGTATTATGTTTCGTCCATATTGGAGAGCATAGATACGATTTGTTTGATGAGGTCGTGCAGAATTTCAACTATCAGACCTGCTAAAATAACTTCAAACATAGTCATACTAACACCTCTTTTCGTAGTAGGTTTAAGTATAACTCAACAATTACAACGGTATACCGTAGTACAAATATCTGCTTTCATTTTTTATTATATAAGATATTTATTATTTGTCAAACAAAAAGTAGATGCTTTTGATGTTTGAGTATTAATAATCCTTTTACTCATTTTTTATCTTTGTATTCAACAATAATTATTCTTCAAAATAATTATAAGGTAATGTATAACTCAACCATCTAACTACATCGTAGTACAAGCATCTACTATAATTTTATTATAACATTATGATTATATTTGTCAAGGAGACTTATTATGAAGAATTATGTACAACCTATTATATTTGATAACGAAGAACTTGCAGAGGGTGTATACGCTACAGGTAGTGGACAAGATTGTTATAGTGTAACCGGATATATACATCAGATACCTCAGACTGGACGAGGTGATTACAGAATACAGTTTAATGGAACACACAGTGCCGGTGATGGACATCATAGTACAGAACAGGTACTTGTTATTCAGTTTAATCAGATAGTTACTTATAAGAGTTCTCAGGGTGAGTTAGTTGGTGGCAATGGTACTGCTACTATTTCAATCAAGTATCGCTATCATAACAATGCTTTTGAGAATATAGGATTAGGTGATGTTATAGTTGAAAGTAATCCGGGGTTAGTATTACAAGGATGTTATTTAACTTGTAATCATGTTAATGATCATTAATTTATAGCCATTTTTAAGGAGAGTGATTCAATGGCTGATAAGAAAATATCAAAAAAAATACAGAAGTTGGCTGATCAAATATTGCATGATAGTTTAAAGCCAATAGTAAGACAAGTAATAAAAGATGTAGATTTAGAAATTAAGTCAGCCATTGAACGCTTTTATAATGATGAAATGGATAAATTCTACAATATGAGTTATGTAGCAGGTCATACCTTTCAACCATATACATATCAACGTAAACATGGTCTTGAAGATATGTATCGTGTAACAACCAAATGGGAAAAAGATGGTTGTACTATCAGATGGAGATTTGCATCAGATTTAGAAACTGCACAACATACAAGATGGAATGGCAATCCTGATGATGCAAATGATATAGTATATAATTATGATTTTGTACAAGGTTATCATGGTGGTAAAATATATGGAAAGAATTTTCCTAGAGGATGGCGCTATCCGAGATTACGTACTTTTGATCCTACTCCTTATGAACAAATAAGGGATTATATTGCTAATTATACAATTTCAGATAAATACTTTAAGAGGGAGGTATAATAATGGCAAGACGAAAAAATGAAAATATAGAAGAAATTAAAATAAAAGCCTCACAAGAAGGATTAAATGAAGCCACTCAAAGTGCTGAAAAATTAGAAAAGCAAACTGGTAAAGCTAAAAAATCAGCAAAAGAATTAAGTGATACTTTAGAGAATACCGGTAAAGGTGCTAAAGATGCCGCAAAAGGTATTCAAGTCCTTGATGGGCAGATGAAAGAATTTGCTGAAAATGTTAAGGCGGTTCGTGAAGCTCTTGAAGGTATTAAAGCTGTATTAGATACAAAAGGTATAAAATTTGATACTACGGGTATTCAACAACAAATTGGCACTTTAAAAGTTCAAATCAATGATTTGAATACAGCAATGACACAAGCTTTTAAAGATGATAATAGTGTTGATAATTGGATTAAAAAATTAAGAAGTGCCGTTGGTGATATTGGTAATATACGAAATAATTTATTTAATAAACAGGAATCACTTCCGATTAAGGTAAATCCAGTACTTGTTGATAAACAAGGAAATGAAATTAGAGAATTTGTACCTTTAAAAGAAATGAGTGAGTTCTTTAAAAATACTATTCAATTTCAAAAAAGTATTCCATTAAAATCTATAGATGAATTAGTTGTAAAATTAAATGAAATTTCTCGTATAATGCGAGAAATAATGACAGGTTTACGACTTGATAGTAAATTACCCTCAACTGTTTTAGAACAAGAAGAAAAACGAATTACTGAAATAATTGAATCCTTATCAAAAGAAGTTACAAAATATGATAAGCTAAAATCAAAATTTACTGGATTAGATGAAAATGGTAAGTTCCATAGTAATTCTACTATTAGTACTGCAAGGCAAATCTTTGAAAGAGAAATGCCTGAAGAAAAAGATATCCAAAGATTTGAAAAAGAGATAGTTAAATTATTATCTTTTGGTGAAGATTTACAGAATATAAGTATCAAAGTAAAAGGTGGAGTTGCAAACTATTTTCAGATAGTTCAGCAAATGATTGGACAGTATCGTGGTTCAATGTTGAAGTTAGGTGAAGGTGGTTTATTAGATTTCTTACCTAGTTATTTTGAAAAACTTCGTGATTCTCAAGGTAAAATTTCTTGGGGCAAACAAATAATAGATGAAAATAGTTTTGCTCAACAATACAAAAAATTATTAGCAGAACAAAAATATTATCAAAAACAATTTAGTTATGCTAGAGCAAGAGAAGAACAAGTTTCGGCTACTTCATTAGATGATAAAACTATTAATGCGGTAGCAAATGCTTTTCAAAATGTCAAGATAAATGCTGTTGAAGCTGGAACAACGATTAATAGTGTTGCACAACTTGATAAAGAACAACTTAATTCATTGGTTGCTGTTCTGGAAAATGTTGTAACTTGGTTAACAAATATTAATACTGCTCTTAATACTTTAAGTACTAATGCATCAATTTTACAAAGTATTTCAAATCTAAATTTTGATGTTAATGAACAAACTAAGATAGATGATTTAGCAGCATCTGTTGAAGATAAGAATAAACAGTATTTAGATTTTCTTGAGCGTATTAATTCTCTTACTAATTCTATTCTTGAAAGTATATCTAAAATTCAAGTTCATGCTAATGAACTTAATTTAGATAAGTTATTTAAGAATTTTAATACACAAAAAGTTGGTACTAAAGAAGAAATAGAAAAAGCAAAAGCAGATGTAATTGCTGCTGAAAAATCAGTTAAAGTTGGTAAGGCATGGGTAGATCAGGCTGATGCGCTTAATAAATTAGCTGATGCTTATTCAAAATTTAAACAAGTTGGTGGCACAGAAAGTATTACTGATTTCACAAAGAAATCTGGTTTGGCTAAACAAATTGACCAAAGAATGACTACTGGGGAAAAAGTATCACTTCCTATTGATATTGTTCCTCAAATTACTCAAGATTTTCTTGGTCAAATAAGACAAGCAATTGGTAATGAATCAATTTATGTTGATGTTAAGCCAAATATTTTAAATGTTATTAGTAATTTTATTCAGCCTATTACAGACGCGGTTAAGGGTACTCCTGTTGAAGTTGAAATTAAACCGATTGTTAATAAGTTTATTACTGACTTACAACAGACAATAAAAGGTTTAAATTCTAAGGAAGTTATTGCATCATTACAAAGTGCTTTAGGTGATCAATCGAAATCTATTAAAGTTAATGTTATTCCTAGTGATGCAAATGCTTTTATAAAAACTTTACAAGGTGCAATTGATATTCTTAATAAACCAATTAAGATTAAAGTTGAGCCAATAGTAAAATCTTTTATAAAAGATATTACTACTATTTTAACTGAACAAAAAAAGAATACAGTTCCTATTAATTTAACTCCGGTTATAGATAAATCATTTAAAGAAGATTTACAACAAAAAATTAATACTAAGAAAATTAATCTCAATATAATTCCTGCTAAAAATAATGTACAAGATTTTATCAATCAATTACAAAGTGCTATTACAATTGCAAATAAACCTATTAAAATAAAGGTTGAACCTATTTTAAAAGATTTTGTAAAAAAATGTGAAGAGATATTAGCAAATCAAGCGGTAAATGTTAACTTTAAGCCACAGAATCCTATAATGACTAATAAAGGGAAACCATTTACTAATGATGAAATGCGAGAATTATTAGCATTAGAAGCTAATGCATCTTCTCGTACTAGTACAAATATTGTTAATGGACAGATTGTTTCTGGAAAAGTTGTATCTAATTTAAATGGTAAAGAGCGTACATATACTGTAGATCAGTATGGTAATGAAAAAATAATTGAACGAACTGCTGATAAAGTTAAAGAAGCTAATAAACAACAGCGTGAAAGTACAAAACAACTTGAAGAAGAATATCGTAGATTAATAAACGATGGTGTTAAAAAGTTAGAAGAGGCGTATCGTGGATTAATTAAAACTGAAAAAGATTATTTAACTTTGCAAGAACGCATTAAGGATGGTCAAAAACTTACTGCAAGCCAACAAAGTAATTTATCTCAATTACAAATAGATCGTCAAGACTATCAAAATACTATTAATTCAATTCATTTATTAGATAGTTCTCTTGATGTTTTAAAGCAAAAGTATGCTAATGTGCAATCTAGTA
>RHMF01000096.1_pt1 | contig 32817 bp, 42 predicted proteins | sample 5365151 | NCBI WGS metagenome assembly RHMF01 (sample SAMN10266501, study PRJNA497801) | feces metagenome | isolation source: feces | host: Bos taurus | place: China: Prairie of Fairy Mountain | collected 2017-08-14 | reverse complement strand
GCTCTGTCACAATAGTCATGAATTTTGTCATGACATGCTTTGCAAACATACTCCAAGTTGTCCCAGCTGAGTGTCACCTTTGGATCGTTGATATTCCTCGCTGTTATGTGCTCCTTGTGGTGTACGATAAAGCCCGGATTCTCCCGGCATTCCTCGCACAGTCCACCGTCCACAGATCTTCTGTGTCTGATATATCCGAGCCTGCATTTGTGCCAGGCATCGGAGCCATAAAAGCCCTTGGCATATTCACGAGCCATGCACACACCTCCAAAACAAAAAGATGATGGTGCTCCTGCATCATCATCTTTTCACGCTTACAATATACCACAGACATTTACTGACATTCACTGACATCTTTTCGAAAGCTCTTCCTGTGCCTTTTTATAATATCTAAACATCTGTCTCTCGGACATGTGGATGTCCTTGGCAATACTCTGGAAATCCCATCCACTGATAAACCTCAGCGTGATGATCACATCTCCCGGTGTTGTCAGATCATTGGCCAATGCCACCACCTGATCCTGTGCATCCAGGTATTCTGATTGGAGCTCCTCGATCTTCCTCTCCAGCTCATCCAGCCTGGCTGCATATTGAGCCATGGGATCCTGCGGTGATGTCTGCACTGCATCCTTGTCATATCTGATCGCTCCCGGAAGCATCGACAGCCTAAGCCCTTCCATCTCTGCCTCTGCCTTTTTGATCTGTCCCCTGATCTTCCTTGGCCGTGTCAGGGCTTTATATACTGCCTCTGTCATTTTTCCCCTCCTTGAATGTGTCAAGTGTCAGCACATGCTTATCTGTACCCAGCGCATATCCGACTTCTCTGTTTGCTCCTCTGGAATTCTCCCAGCCCGGCAGCAGGACGATCCCATCTGCCAGATCTATCAGCTGGAGATCTATCTGCATGTATTCCTCATGCGTTGCATCTCCAGGCATCACCATGTAAAGCGGTGCCGGATTTATGACCTGATAGCCCTGGCCTCTCAGAAGCTTGTCCGCTTCCTGGAAGCGCTCCACAAAATCCTCAACCCCTGTGATCGGTCCGCTCAAATATAATCTGCTCATACCTTTGCCCTCTCTTTCAGCGCTTCCAAAAGTGCGCTCTGACTTGTATCTTTTGCCTTGAGTGCTTTCATCACCTGCTCATCCACGGTGCCATCCGTGATCAGATGATGGATGATGACTGCCTTCTGCTGCCCTTGCCGGAATAGTCTGGCATTCGCCTGCTGATAAAGCTCCAGGCTCCATGTCAGCCCATACCAGACAATCACATGACCTCCGTCCTGGAGATTCAGACCATATCCGACCGATGCCGGATGACATAACAGCACTCTTGTCTCTCCTCGATTCCATCTGGCTATGTCCTCGGAGCTCTTAAGCTCTCCGGCCTCCGGAATCCGTTTCTTAATTGCTTCGAGATCGTGCTTGAATGAATAAAACACAAGCACCGGCTCTCCTGTGGTGTCGATGATCTCCTCAAGAGCTTCCAGCTTCCTCTCGTGGATCCTCACCACATCTCCTCCGTCTGCATAGACGCATCCGTTTGACATTTGCAGAAGCTTATTCATGACTGCTGCCGCATTAAGAGCCACAACCGCCTCATCATCTATCCGAAGGAGCTGGTCACTCTCCATCTGGTCATAAAGCTTCTGCTCCTTGTCAGACAGTCGGATCCGGATCTCGTTGTCAATCCTCTCCGGGAGCTCCAGATAGTCCTCGGCGCTCATGCTCATGCAGATGTCGCTTATTTTTCGCTCAATGTCCTTCTGTGAATAGGAATATGGCTCCCAGCGATAGACGATATATCCATTCCGGGCTCCAGCTCTGAAATACATCTCCCGATATTCGCTGATGGTCCTTCCAAGCCTCTCGCCTCTGTCCAGAAGATAGATCTCCGCCCACAGGTCCATCAAGCCGTTAGGCGATGGAGTACCTGTCAGGCCAACCACCCTGTCAGATAGTGGCATGACCTTCTTCAAGGCTCTGAATCTCTGCGCCGATGGATTTTTGAAGCTTGACAGCTCATCGATCACCACCATATCGAATGGCCAGCTCTTTCCGAAGAGCTCGACAAGCCATTTCACATTATCCCTGCCGATCACATAGACATCCGCATCCGTTTTGAGTGCTTTCATCCTCTGTGCCGGCGATCCAAGGACCTTCGAGATCCGAAGCTCGGAGAGATGATCCCATTTCTCATGCTCCCGGCTCCAGGTGTCCTCAGCCACTCGCTTGGGAGCTATGACCAGGACTTTCCAAACTGCAAAATCTTCGATCAGCTCCTTGATGGCTGTCAGCGTGATGACCGTCTTGCCAAGTCCCATGTCCAAAAACAGCCCGACCTTCTTCTGATGCAGGATCCTCTCCGTGGCTTTTACCTGGTAGCCATGCGGATTGTACCTCATAGCTGCGCCCTCACCATCTCGACAAAGCAATGCGCATCATCGATGCCGTAGATCGTCCGGACATTACATCCCAGGCTTTTCAGAATCTCCTGCACCCACTTCTGGATCTCTGACAGTCTGCCCTTCTCGGTCTTAAGCTCCACAAAGAAGATCTTCCCTCCTGGGAGAATTGCAATCCGGTCCGGCACACCATCATTGCCTGGAGATGTCCATTTGTAAAATTTGCCGCCCAGCTCCTCGATCTGTTTTCGGAGCCAAGCTTCGATGTAGTTTTCTCTCATTCTTTTCTCCTGCTTTTTGGTCTCGTTCCACCCTCTCGTTCCACCCTTCAAGGCCAGAATACAAGGGCTCTGAGACCGATTTTTGATTTTGATGTGGAACGAGTGTCCCTATAAATGCCTACGCGCGTGCGCCTGCGCTTAAATCTTATTTATTTTTATTATTTTTCTTCTTATAGCAAACCTCGTTCCGCTCGTTCCTCGTTCCATTTTGGTATGATTAGAAATCGGAAAAATCTTGTTCCACTCGTTCCATGCGTTCATAGATTCTCTGCTTTCCATATAAAGGAATTCTCCTCTGCTTGCTGGATCTCTCCCAGCCATCGACTTTCATCATCAAGGCTGTGATCGCATCAGAATCCTTGCGCTCCATGTCCGCAGGCTTTTTGCCGAAGCATTCCACCCAGATCTCCATGTTGCTCACGCTCTGACGGTCAACCAGCCTCTCAGGATCCACTTCCGTGTCTCCATCGAGAAACATCCGCCTTGTATCAAGATCCATCTTCTCCCAATTATTCGGAATCTGTCTCTCCAGGTATTCGACCACCTGCGCCATTCTCGGATCTTCCTCGATGGCTTCTCTCTGCTCCTTGGCAGCAACCTCTTCCGCTTCCTGGGATAAAAGCAACGATTCTCCGCTGTTATATGCAGCCATCGCCTCTGCCCATATCTGATCGAGCTCATCATCCGTGAGATTCCAGGGCTTAAGCTTTCCGCCTGTGCATCTCACAGGCCAAAATCTTCTGTTTCCTGTTATATCTCTCAGGAATCCGGTGCTTGAGTTCGTGGATCCAACGATGACACATCTTCTTGGATGCTTTTCCACCACTCTGCCATAAGCAGGGCGATAGATGTCCTCCTGTCTGCTGATGAAGCTCTTGACACATTCGATGTCCGCTTTTCTCATTCCGGCCATCTCCGCAACCTCAAGCGCCCAATAGCCCTGGAGCTTCTCTGATCCGGTCTTGTCTCTCATATCCAGCATCGTCAGTGAATCTGACAAAAAACCTTTGAAGAGCCTTCCAAAGAATGTGCTCTTTCCAATTCCCTGCGGACCATTCAGCACGAGCATATAGTCAAACTTAATGCCCGGATGATAGATCCTCGCAATGGCAGCAAGAAGCACCTTCCTGATCGCCTCACGGTTAAAGATCGTATTCTCCGCACCCAGATAGTCCACGAGAAGCTTCTCCACTCTCTCAGCTCCGTCCCATTCCGGGAGAGCTGCAAGATAGTCCTCGATCGGATGGAATCTCCTCTTGTTGGCCACTGTGGTCAGCGCCATCTGGAAGAGCTCCTTTGGAAATTGCACTCCGTGATTATTGGCTACCCAGATATAGAGCTGCTCCGTGTCGGTATTCTGCCAGAATACAAAGTCCCTCTTCCACGGAAGAGCGTCCACCGGAGCCTCCAGCATCCCTGTCATGGTATTGAGCCGGATGCTCTTAAGGTGTTCATCATATAAGAGGATGATCAGGGCATTTCTCGCATTCGGTGCGATGCTTCCATCCTTCCTCACTTCCAGCTTCGTGCGCCAATCGGATCCATCCTCGGAAGCTTCCTCAGGATCTCCGGCAAACTCTGCCAGGGCATCCTGCACTCTCGCCTCAGCAAGAGCGATCTTCACGGCATCGTCATTCTGAGCATAGTCCATCATGGCCTTATAGCTCGGCATCTTGGTGATGCCTGCTGCCGGATCTGCTTCCTCATCCAGATGCCCAAACTTATGGATGCGCACCAGGTCAAAAGCATTGTTGAGCCCTGCTGCCGGATCCGTTGAGTGGTGAGAGTAAACGAAGCCCTCATCTTCATATAAGATAAGACCGGCAGATGTGGATCCATCAATGTAGGTGAAACGATCCGAATTCGTGCATGGTGTATATACATCCGAGAGCATCTGCTCCAGCACTTCCCTGATCGGATGCGCACGGTTGAATGCTCCAATGATGCCAGGCTTCTCCATCGGATCTCCGGCCTTGTCCATCTCCCTTTTCTGAATCTCGCTCACTCTGGATGAGTAAGGCCAGAAGCTCGTGTCTGTCCAATCCGGATATTCTTCCAGGATCACATCAGGATCCAGCCACTCGGCATCATAAAAATAGAAATACGGCTCAGCGTCAAAGCTGTGGCTCGGCCAATACATGAGACGATGCGCCTCATAGGTTGAATCATCGAAGAGATCGATGCCGATCTTCTCTGCGATCTTCCTTGAGATGGCCTCATATTCCTCGGCGGAGACGATCCTTGTCATCGGGATGATAAGTCTCTGCCTCGGAGCTTCCGGAGAGCTCTTGTGCGTGGAATAGACCACAAAGCCGACATTCAGCTTGTCGATCTCCAGCATCTTCTCATCCAGGCTGTCTCCTTCCTTAAGGAAATCAGCATCAAGAGTGATAATCTGTCTCTCCTTGACTGTGCCCTTGAGCCTTCTTCCGTTAGGGACATAACCACCGACAAAGCCGCCGACATCCTTCACATCGGACTGCTTTTCCTTCGTGGTCTTGCTTTTGCCCCATTTCATATATTCCGCATAGGTTTCCTTTGTGCGGATGGACTTATTAAGTCTTGCCACAAGAGTGCTCCAGAGCATCTCTTGATTTTTCCACTTAGTCTCGAATCGGCTCTTGCCGATGGAAATGGCAAGTCTGCCATCGTTTTCCACCGGCACAGATTCGGTCCCAGGGAGAAGCTTGAGCTGTGTGTTAGTTCGTGCCATTGCGCATCTCCTCTCTGGCATCGATGAGAGCCTGCTTCATGAATTCAAGGCTTTCGATCATGGTCTCAAGCTCCGCATCTCCACGAAGCTCAAGCTCGATTCCGTCAACACGGCCAAGGCCATCCGTGAGCAGATTGACCTGCATGTTTGTGCCTCCCCGATCCTTTAAGCGGAGATAAGTCTTGCAAGCCCATTTGTCATTGTTCTCAGGATCTTCTCCTGCGCCTGCTGCCGCTTCCAGAATGTTATGGTGTACCGCATCGGTGGAAAAGCATTCAAATTCGAAGCCATCCATCTTGTGAAGCTCTCTTCTTATTTCTTTCATGCCTTTTCCCTCCTTATCTTAGAAATCTCTTTCGGACTGAGATTTGATCCCCACATCTTCACACAGAAGCTGTGGATGAAGATCTCAGTGCCGCCCTTCGTTTTTACATATTCCCAGGAATCATCCGAATCATAGATGTGATCTCCGCACACAGGGCAGTCTCTTTTCGGGCTGTCCGGGCTGAGTTTCTCCAGCTTCTTCTTCGCCTGGGCTCTTGTGATGATAGCCATTGGATTCCTCCTGTTAGTCCTTCTTATAAAAATCTGTTTCGTATGTCTCGCCCTTAAGCAGAAGATCCGGAGCCCAGCTGACAGGCTCGCCCATGATGGCTGTGATCTTATCCGGAGCTGTCTTATCTTCCACCGGGACATCCACGATGATCTCATCATGGACATGCATCACGATCTTATAGCCTAAGGAGCTGACACGCTTCATGACCTCGGCCAAGCAATCTCTGGCTGTGGCCTGCACAATGTTCTCGACAAGCTTTCCGCCGTATGTCTCAACATCGCCCCACTGCTTCGTGTTTTGATTCACACCTTTATAGATGATCTTGTTGCCCCAGCCTCGTGGATCCTCTTCCAAGCGAGCGCCCCAATAGCATAAGTGTCTGCCATTCGGAAGAGTGATGAAGAGATTGCCCTGGATATATCGGAAGGCCACTCCGCATCTGATCTTGACGGTGCGCTTCTCCTCGATGGAAGTCTTTGCAGCCATCTCACATGTTTTCCACAGCTTCACGATCTTAGGGCTTGCGAGCCTCCACTGATCAACGATCGGCTGGAGCTCTTCCTCCGGGATCGATCCGCTCTTGTCCATCTGCTTCATGGCACCAACACCGCCCTGATAGCCGAGAGCCAATTCTGCAATCTTGCCCTTCTGTCTCAGCTCTCCGTTTTCTCCGTGCTTAACAACCGGCACATGAAACATCTGAGAAGCCGATTCGCAATAAATATCCTTGCCGGCTCTGAAAGCTTCGATTCTCCATTCCTCTCCGCTCAGCCAGGCAATCACTCTGGCCTCGATCGCCGAGAAGTCGCTGACCACGAATCTGCATCCTTCCGATGGGATGAATGCTGTCCTGACCAGCTCGGAGAATACAAAGGAAGTCTCTCCGAATAGTGTCTGCATCGTGTCGAAATCTCCCTCACAGGCGAGCTGTCTTGCGACATCAAGATCCGGCAGCGTATTCCTTGCAAGATTGTGCGTCTGCACCAGCTTTCCTGCCCATCGTCCGGAGCGATTGGCTCCATAGAATTGCAGGATGCCCCGGAGCCTTCCGTCATCGTTGACCGCATCCAACATGGTGGAATACTTGGCCACGGATGTCTTTCCGAGCGCTGTCCTTATCTCCAGTACTCTTCTGGCATCCTCCGGCAGATCTCCTGCCAGCGCTTCCGCAATGGTGTCCTTTGTGATGCTTGCCATATTCACTCCCAGAGAAGCCAGCCATGGCTTGAGCTGTGCCAGGCTGTTAGGATTCTGGAGCCCGGTGAGCTCCTTCGCCTCTTCCAAGAGCTCGACCTTCCTGGCATTGTCAAACTCTACGATCTTGGAGATCATCGGCACATCGAGCCGCACTCCGTGATCATTCATCCTCTGATCGAGATTCCACAGCTCTTTTTCCGACTTCGGCCAACCGAAGCCGATGAGCTTGTGCCAGATCTCTTTTTCCGTCACTACATCCTGCCGGTTATAGCTTTTATATAGCTCCCACTTGGCAGGATCATGCTCCGGGAGATTCCTTGTGCGCCCTCCGTTGGCCTTGGTGGCCTTGCAGGGCTTAGAAAAGAATTGGATGAGCGCCTTGCCCTGCGGATCCTTAAGCTTATCCTCAGGAAGCCCCAAAGCCATGCCGACATCGGCAAGGGACCTCGGAAGCCCCAGCTCAAGAGCCAGGATCATTGTGTCTCGCCATTGCTCCGGAGGGATCTCTTCCTCAAGAGCTGCGGCAAAGCAGGTGCGCTCGAAATTAGCATTGAATGCTGTCTTGATGATGTGAGGATTCCTAAGAGCATCAAGGAATTCTCTGTCCCAGCATCCGGGCTGAGTGCAGTCGATCTGCTTGACCTCTTCCTCATCATCGAAGGAATAGCCGATCATAAGGATTTCAAAATCCGGTGCCTCGGTGTACTTATAGACACCGGATTTTGTCAGATCCACGGATGAGTAGGTTTCGATGTCCACGCTCATTCGCTCATGCATCTGCTTTCCTCCTTAGAAATCATCGTCCTCATCATCCTCAAAGTCATCGCCGAAATCATCCTCAGCAGAAGCACGAGCACCGCCCAGGCGAGTGTCATCCTTAAGCTTCTGGATGTTGTTGAGACCAACACCGACACCCTTGTTGCCGTTGGTGTTGAATGCATAGAAATTGATGGAAGCTCTGCCCCAGCATCCGGAATACACTTCATCCGGATCAAGGATCTCATTCAGATCTGCGTCAACGATGCCAGGCTTCTGAGTGCTGTTTGCATTAAGGAAATACATTCCTTCATACTCTGGAGCTTCCTCAGCTCTCTCATCATCACCATCACGAAGAGGAAGCTTGAGATTGGCAGGCTTCTTTCCGCCCCACTTCTCAGCGATGCCCTGCTCAACAGCTTCATCGATCGCAGCCTTGATCTTCTTGATCGTTGCCTTGTCGCTCTTAGGGATGAGAAGGCAGATGGAGAATTTTGCATCCTGTCCTGCCTGGAAGCTTCTGCTCTTGAAGATGTTTACATAAGAAAATCTAACCTTTCCGGTTACCACTTTAGTTGCCATAGTTTTATCCTCCTATTATTGGAAATCTGATTTTGCCGCTTCTGCGGAATTTATTTCTTCTCTTTTGTCTGATTCGGGCACCAGCACCGGCTTGCCCTGTGGCTTCGTGATAAGATCTCCCAGGACCTCTGTGAGCTTCTTCTTGCCACAATTCTTCTCCAGCTGTGTGATGCCATAGAGCTCATGCTTGTAGAGGATTGCCTCATCAAAGCCTGCTGCCTTTAGGAGCTCCGCAGCTTTTATCTGATCAGTTATCGTGCGATTACTTCTGCCCTCGACAAGCTTCCAGCCATCAAAGTGCTCTCCGGCAAGTGCCTGCTCAAGTGCATAGGCCTGCACATCGGATGTCCATTTGGAGAGCTCTTCCGCCTGGCGGAGCACCTCTCCGATCTCGTCCTGGGAGAGAAGATCAGGGCTCTTGAATTCCATCTTGGCGAGCTCAAGATTCTTCTCTGCACGCTTTCGGCAGATCGCTTTTGCCGGGCACCATCTGCACCAATCGCCTGCATCGATCTCGCCTGTGCCATCATAGGCTTCTCTGGCAGCAGGCTTGACCACTTCTTTCATCCAGGTCATCAGCTCCTCAAGGGAAAGCTCCTCGGTGCTCACATGGTCAAGTCTCGGCTGGATGATCGTCATGCGCACGGTGTCGAAGTCATACATGCCTTCGAAGAGATTTGCCGCTCCTGCTCCGTACAGACGGAGCTGAGGATTGTTTTTGGCGCTCACCCTCACACCCTTGCCATATTTCAGATCAATGACCTCAATCTTGCCATCTCCGATGATGACCGCATCCGATGTGCCGAAGCTCTCCGGAGCCCATCTGTTGAGTGAGAATCTCTGCTCCACCATCAGCTCCGCATCCTTGCCGGCAGATGCCAGGATCTCCACAACCTCATCACGATAGAAGTCTGTTGCTTCTTCCATCTCGCCATCCGGCTGATGCTTTTTGATGATCTTCTCCAATTCCTTCGGAGTGATCTCCCCGATGATCTGACGGAGCTTCGCCTCTGCGATGGCATGTGCTTTTGTTCCTTCGTCCGCATACTCGGAAGATCCGGGAGGCGGACATTGCTCTGCGAGTGCTACCGATCCGGGACAATGGATCCATCTCTCAGCGCTGGAAGGATTCAGTCTCGCATGGACATCAGGCATTGAGATATTCCTCCGCCTTAGCCTTGAGCTGTGCAAGCTCATCGGCTTCTGTCACATCTGTGAGCGCCTCGTGTCCCAGCTCAGCGATCCATTCCTTTGCCATGTTCTTTCCTGCTGCCTTGTTGACCTTCGTGAGAAGCTTTCTGACCTCTACTGCGTCAACCTTCGGAGCTTCTTCCTTCGCCGGAGCTTCTTCTTTTACTTCTTCCGGCTCTTCGGTCTTAGGCTCTTCCTTCTTAGGTGCTTTTTTCTTCTCAGGCTTTTCTTCCTTGCCCTCGATGGATGCGATGCCGATCTCCCTCTGGAGATTCATCTTCTGCAATTCTTCGGACAGATTGAAGAGCTCCTCAAAGCTGTCCACTGTTACTGTGATTTTCATTTGGATTCCCTCCTGTTGTATTTTTGTGCTACATTGTCATGACATTGCTCTACACTCTCAATGCGACCACCTCCTCCGAATAGTCAGCCCCGAAGGCTTGTGATCCACGAAGAGCTGTGAAGAGCTTTCCGTGTTTTTCTTCCAATGACCTGGCTGTCTCCAGGATCTCGGATGCATATCCGCTCATTTGGCACTCGCCTCGGCTGAATGCATCGGCTCTGGAATCGCCGTTGTAGACCATCAGCACCAGCGCCGGATCCTCGTATTTGTCGAAGAGCTCTGCCAGATAGTCGGCCGCCACATGCATGGAGCCATCGACCGTCCACATCTCTTCCTCTGTCACTCCGCATCGCTCCATCCGGTCTCTGTGCCATTTCAGTGAGACCTGCATCAGACCGATGCATCCGCCATTCGAAGCTTCGGGATCGAATTCGCTCTCTCTCTTGGCAACAGCGATCAGGAATTCCGGACAGATGTTGTATTCTTCCCCATACTGCCAAGCTGCGTCCTGGATCTCTTCCGGGATGTCCGGATCGTACTGCGGAGCTTCTTCATTGATCGCTTCCATAGCCGTGGCATATTCGATCTCAGCCAGCTCAATCTCGTTGAGCTCTTTGCGCTCCCACCGAAGTCGCTCAGCTTCCACCTCTCTGTCATACTCCCTCGCTTCCTCAGCAAGTTGATGCTGTTGTTCTTTGTACTGCTCCACGCTCTTCAAGTGTCCGTATCCTGCGAGACCGCCCAGAAGGCAGCCGATCAGAATGCTTAAGGCATTCCTTTTCAACCATTTCCGCATTTTCTTCCTCCCACTTCCGTGCCGCATTAAGCCAGGCACGAGCTAACATTGTGAATTCCACATCACCACCTCATTTCCATGACTTCCTTCACCTGCTCCTCAGGATCCTTGCGCTGGAATCTGTCCCAGCAATCCGGGCAGATGAGCGGATGCATTGAAAATTCTTCGTGTTCCTGTCTCCATTCGGAGATCTCTTCTCCGGAGATCTTGTCTCCGCACATCGTGCACTTCTGCATGTCAGTCCTCCTCTACTTCCACCCGATACCAGCCTTTGTGCTTGTGGCTGATCGAGCTCATCACACATTCCTTCGTGGTGCCTACCATCTCGGCGAGCTCTCCCGGAGAATCTGCGACAGCAACCGGGAGCTCCATATCGTCTGTTGTGGTCCTCATGTAGAGCTTCATTGTTTTCTGTGGCTTTCCAAAAAGAAGGAAATCGGCTGAGACACCCAGAGCGAAGCAGAGCCTTGCAAGTGTCAGACAGTCAGGTGTGCTCTCTCCGTGTCTGTATGCGAGAATCGTCTTTCGACCTTTTCCGCATCTGTCTCCGATCTCTTGGTCCGTTAGTCCGGAAGCGTAAGCTGCTTCCTGGAAGCGCTCCGGAAAGCCCTGGAGCCTTGTCGGCGATTTCATTCCATCGCCCTCAGGACATCCCTGATCATGGCTATGCCGGAATCAAGTGAGACATTCACTCGCCTGCTGCCGCCTTCGTATTCGATCACAACCTCCTGGCGATCATTTCCGAGATCCTCATAGGTGAGCGAGACAAGATCGTGCTGGTCTCTGGTAGCCTGCAAAGCCGGCACGAGAAGATCTAAGATCTGCTGTTTGTTTTCCATTTTGTTTCCCTCCTGTTTATTACTCTTAAAGTTTAATCTATGGCTAAAAAAATAGCTTTTCTGCGCTTGTGTGGAAATATTCGGCCAGCTTCTTCATGGTGTCCAGGCTCGGTTTGATCTGATCTGCTTCGAGCTTGCTGATTGCCATGACTGAAAGCCCCACACCCTCGGCCACTTCCGCCTGCGAGCGATCACCACGAGCATATCTGAGGCGATCGCCGATGCTCAAGGTGCTTCTTGCGTCCATTCCTGTGCTACCTCCTTCCGATTACTCTTAAAGTTTATATCGACAATATATAAACTATCAGTTTATAATAGGTTTGTCAACAGGAAATTTTTGAAGGGAGGAAAACCATGGAATTCAAGGATATTTTGAAAGAGCTCCGGACGGAGCGAGAATGGTCTCAGATAGATGTTGCGAAAAGGCTTGGAAAGAGCGTGATGCTTATCTCCCAATATGAAACAGGAAAGCGGAAGCCCAGCTTTGAGATGCTGGAAGCTCTCGCCGATCTTTTCCATGTAGATATGAATTATCTGCTCGGACATTCTGATGCTGTTGTGAGGCTCTCAGGCGATGAGACAGATCCGGCAGCAGGCATGAATGTCCTTATTAGTGTTGAGGAGAATGATCTGATCTATGCCTGGAGACATGCGGACGATCAGACACGGCGCATCGTGGCCTATGCTCTTAAGATTGGAGAGAATAAATGATCGGAGTGATTTATGCCAGATATTCGGCAGGGCCGAATCAGACGGATCAGAGCATCGAGGGACAGGTGGCGGATTGCAAGGCCTATGCCGAGAAGGAAGGGATTCAGATTGTGGAGATCTATGCGGACCACCACATCTCCGGAAAGAGCCTGGAAGGCAGGGATGAGCTCAAGCGCCTTCTTTATGATGCGGATCATCATAAATTCGATTGTGTGATCACCTGGAAGATCGACCGCCTTGGCCGTGATAGATATGACCTGGCGAATTGTAAAATGAAATTGAAGCGTGCCGGTGTAGAGCTCCGCTATGCGAAGGAATCTGTGCCGGATGGTCCTGAGGGCATCATCCTGGAATCTGTCCTTGAGGGATTGGCGGAGTATTATTCCGCAGATCTTCGCCAGAAGGTCACAAGAGGCATCCGGGAGAGCGCCAAAAAGGGAATCTATTGCGGAGCTTCCATCCCGATCGGCTACAAGCTGGACGAAGGAAGGCATGTCATTGTAGATGAGGAAGCGGCAGCAGGTGTCCGTGAGGCCTTCAAGATGCATGTCTCCGGTGCCAAGCTTAAGGACATCCTTGAGATGTTCAAGCGTAGGGGAATAAAAACAAGCAGAGGCTCTGATGTCTCTGCCGGTGTTTTGCATCGGATCCTTCGCAATGAGAGATATATTGGTGCCTGGGAGCTCGCAGGAGTGCCTCTGAGCGTCCCTGGGATAATCGATGAGGATTTATTCATGGAAGCACAAAAACACTTCAAAACGAGCCGAAATAATGCCGCAGGGAATGCCAAAACAGAATATCTGCTTTCCGGCAAAGTGCTCTGCGGATATTGTGGTGCTACCGTCAGAGGCCACTGCGGAAAGAGCCACACCGGAGCCATGCACTATTATTATGCTTGTGGGAATAAAAAAGACGGTCATCCATGTGAGCTGGAGACCATCAAGAGAGATGTGCTGGAGAATGCTGTGATTGATGCCATCTGCACCGATATGCTGACAGAGGACATGATCGGGCAGATCATAGATCGGATCATGGAGCTCCAGGAAGAGGATCAGAAGCATGAGCGCCTTCATGTGCTGGAGCGTCAGCTCGCCCAGGCAGAAAAGAAACAGGAGAAGCTTCTCGATGCTTTGGAGATCGCTCCGGATGTCAGCGGACTGATAGACCGCCTCAGAGCTGTTGATGAGGAGATAAAAGGTCTTAAGAGTGAGATCGCCGGCGAGAGCATCAAGCAGCCGATGCTGTCCAGAGATGTCCTTCGTCTGTGGCTTAAGTCATTCATGGATGGAGATGTGACCGATGCCGATTTCAGATCTCGGCTCGTGGAGACATTCATCGATAAGATAGAATGCAAGAATGGTGAGGCTTATATATTCTTTAATGTTAGCGGCAGAGATAGGCAAAAAGGTTTGCCTACCATCCGCCAAGTGGACTTGAAAGATTTGTCGGCAAACCTTATCGTCCTAAAAGATTGTATCATCTTCCGGATCCGAATTCCAGCATAAAAAAAAAGAGCGCACCTGGGATCTACCCAAGTGCGCCCTTCTTTAAGTGGTGGCATCTGCGAGCTCGCAGGAGGGAGCCTCCAAGCCTCCGCATCTGCCACTTACTTCTTTTTCATCAGCTCATCGACCTTCTTCTGGACAGTCGCATAGTCATATCCGGCAGCAGTGAGCGCCTTCTTACGAGCTGCGCCATTGCCCCATTTGCCCTGGATCACTTCCTTGGCGATCTCTGTGACTGTTTTCTTCTTAGGCTGTGCCGGAGCTGTTGCCGGCTTCGATGCAAGTCCATTCACGATGTGCTGGACAGCTGCATAGTCATATCCTGCTGCCGTGAGGCGATTCTTACGATCTACACCGTTGCCCCACTTTCCTTCCAGGACTTCCTGCGCCAGCTCTTCCAAGGTCTTAACCTTAACATCAGCGCCCCCGATCGAAGCGTGAGCATCCCACTCAGCAGCGCTGATGTATGCCTTATCAAGATCGAGATTTCCGCTCCATCCGTTGAGCCTTCCGTGGGAGCTGTACTGATAGATTGCAGGACCGCTCCAAGCTCCGAAGCCCTTGGAATCTGTCCAGGGATTCTCCTGGTAGCCTGTCGGATTGTTATTCGCATATTCTGCGCACCAGAGAGGCACTTCCTTTGCGATCGAGCTCCAATCATAAGCACGGCAGACAGATTTGCTCATGTAGATGAATGGTGTCACACCGGAGATCGCTTTGACCTTTGCCAGCATGTTGATGACATAGTTTTTATCCTTAAAGTTAGGATTCTGTGCGCCCTCCCAATCGATCACGAGGATCACCTTGCCGAGATAAGGCTTCACTGTGTTGATGAAGTGGATCGCTTCTGCATCAGCTCCGCCGCCTCCGGCATAATGATAGACACCCACCTTCTTGCCGAGGGAGAGTGCCTGCTCGATCTGTCTCTTGAAATCGTTGGAGACGATTGTGGTGCCCTGAGTGGCCTTGATGATCACGAAGTCACATGCAACCTTTTCCAGATTGATGCCCTTCTGCCATCCGGAGATGTCAATTCCATTCATATCTACTCACCGCCCTTCTTATACTGGGCGGATGAGATTCCCAGGCATACTCCCAGGAAGGTGTCGATTGCCGTGAGAGTGCCCACGATCTGCTCTCCATAAGGAAAGCCCCAGATTCCTGCAAGCGCAAAATAGAGAGTTGCAACCGCAGGGATGATGATCTGGGTAATATACTTAAGTATATCGTAAACCTTGTTGCTCATTTTCATGATTCCGTCCTCCTCTCAAGATCTTCGATTCTGTGATTGGCCACCTTGATCTGTTCCTCCTGGACAGCTGTGAGCTCTTCGAGCTTATAGGTCCGCTCAATCACATTGTTGTGTTTCTCTACTCTCTGCGAGAGTGTATTCAGGCGCTCATCCAGAAGCGCTGTCTGCTTGTCGATCTGTGCCTCCATCTTGAGGGCCTGTCGATTCTGAGTGATGATGCAGACAGTGATTGCGGATGCTGCGCTAATTAGTGCCGCGATAATCGTCTCCATCACTCCTCCTCATAAGGCTTTCCGGTGATCTCTTCGAATTCCTCAGCAGTGATCCAGCCTTTTACAACCGCCATGCTGACACGATATTCATTCCATAAGCCTCTGACATAGTAGCTCTTTACGAGCGCAAACTTAGGGCTGTGCTGTGTAGTCTTTGCCATGATCTGATCCTCCTTATAACTCAACATCTGTCATCAGTGCCAAAAAGTCGATGTCTGCACGAAGCTTCGCCTGGGCGATCTCCTCTGCGGTGACATCTCTCAAGATAAACCAATAGCGGCCATCCTCATGGCGCACAACCTGCACGAGAGCCATCTGCTCATGCTCTTCGCCGTTGATCACAACCGGAGAGAGCCCATCTGTGAAGGTCTCCTCTGTGATCTCTTCCTGAGATATGAAATTGTTTCCGTTGAGCTCTAAGTTTTTGAGCTCTGTGCCGTTAGATAACGCAATCGTGAAGTTTTCCATGTGATCTCCTTTCCGAATAATTCCTTGTAAACTTCATAGATGCCTTGGATCTGCTTCCTCGACATCACTTTGTAATTGAGCACCATCCAGCTCTTGAATGCATTCTCAATCTCTTCCTCTGACATTCTTCCGGCTATCAGGAGGCGCTTATAGGCTTTTATCCTGTGGCGCTCTCTTGTGACTGCTTCCGGATTGATCCGTTTCACCAGCCTGCCGGTGTCTGTCAGTCGATAGCTGATCTGTAAATGCTTAAAAGGCTGGTCAAGTCTTGCGATGTGCGTCTTATTCGGATGCACCACAAGCTTGTATTTCTTCGCTTCTTCTGTTATTTCCTCGGAGAGCTTTTCGAGGAATTCCTTGGATTCACTGATGCAATAGAAATCATCGGAATATCTGCCATAGAATCTCTGGCTCTTCACCGTTTTCACATAGTTGTCGATGCAATGTGCAAAGGTGATGCCAACATTCTGCGAAGGCTGTCCTCCGATATTGATTCCGATTCCATCACCCAGGATGACCTTAAGGAGCCACTCCGTCTGATCAAGATCTTCCGGAGAGAGCTTTCCGCTCTTGTCTAAGAGCGACACGAGCATCTCTGTGGCAAGTGCCGCATCGATGCTCGCATAGTAGCCCTTGAAATCTCCCAGGAGGATGAATCCCTGATTTCCGTGTTTTCGATAAAACTCATGCATGTGCTGCTCGAAGCGCCTGCGGTGAAAAGCCACACCTTTGCCTTTTCGGCTGGCTCCGTTGTCATGTATGAGATATGGATCCAGAAAAGGGCTCAGCACATTGTCACAGAGGACATGATTCACCGTCTTATCCGGACATGGGATGCTTGTCACCACTCTTCTTTTTCCTCGCTCCCGAATAACAAAAGTTTTTCCGCAATCCGGCACATAAGATCTTTCTTCCATGAGCTTCTGGATCTTCGCTGTCTCCAGCAGATGATTCATCTCGAAGAGATGAGTTGCGTGCTTCCATGGAGCACCTTCCATCGCTCTTGTGCCGGCCTCATAGATGAGATCTGCGTCTGTATAAATTCCCATAATTCAAAAATAGCCACGCTCATAGGATCAACAGCCTTGGCTGGATCCGTCACGGCCGCTCTTTACCGTTACCGGAAGGACAGCTCCTCCTTTCCCATTGTCGCTCCTGGACTGATGCCCGGTGGAGCGTCTGTGAAATCCCGGCGGACACCGTTAGCGTTGGAAGCGCTGTTGTTGTTCGCATTGCCGTTGTTGTTCACATTGCCGAAGTTGGCAGCCAATCAGGAGTTGCCCTGTGTGTCTTTTAGATTCTTAAGGAAACGATTGTCTGACTGTCGCAGGCGCTTGATGAGATTGAATTCCTTCTCGATCTCCAGCACAATCTGCGTATAGCGATTTTTATCTGCCGGGACCATCTCCACAATCGCCTGGAGCTCATCCTGGAGCATATTGCAACACTCCAGGGCTTTGTCCATTTGAAGCCTGCGCTCCGTGAATTCCACCATATAATCAGGCCAGATCGTATTTGCTGCACGAAGGTGTGCACTGATTCCCTGCACGAGATTGAGCACCCGGATCCGCTCCTCTTGGATGAGCCATTCCGGCATTGTGTTGTTTTTCGTGCCAAAGTCATTCAGAAGCTCCTTCACGATCAGCTTCCTGATCTTATAGGCTAAATGCTGAGCCTCAAGTCTGCTCTCGCCTCTTTCACTTTTACGGACACCAGACATCTTTTGTTATCTCCTTATCCATCGGGCCCACAAGGGGCCCGGATTATTGATTACCCGATCAGGAAAGCCCGGCGGACACCGTTAGCGTTGGAAGCGCCGGCGTAGTCCGCATAGCCGTAGTAGTTCACATAGCCGAAGCCGGCAGCACTTGCCACATCATCAGTCCACCACCACTGTCTTGCCTGAGTGGATGCAAGTCTTGAGATGATCGTCTCCGGCATAGCCTGGAAGAGAGCACACTGTCTCACTCTGTTGCCGCCGTTATACATCTCGCCTGTGTTTCCGGTCAGATGTAAATAGTGGCCGAATACCATAGGCATATTCAGAAGGAAGCTCTTCTTTCCTGCCCAAGCCCAACCGGAAGGCATTCCGTTGGAGACTGCATTGGACATCAGAAGTCTTGCCTCCTTGATATGAGAAGCGCCAAAATCTGCCTCAAGCTCACTCTGATGAGCAGGGAGATATGTGGTGTAGATCAGAGAGCTTGCTGCTCCGCCTGTTGTCACATTCGTTGTCTGATGCTGAGCTGTGCCCTGGCACTCATCCTCGATCACGAGCATGTGGTGATCAGTCATCTCTGTGTCTCCGTGGCCAAAGAAGTAGTCTGCATCAGCAAAGAAATATTTTCTTCCTGACGGTGCTGTGTAGTGCATACCGACATGCACCTTGTCGAAAGATCCGTCTGCAATGCTTGCAAACATCTCAGCTGTGATCTCCGTGATCTCTTCCTTGAATGCAAGTCTGTTGGCAGCGCCGGAGCCGGAGCCAAAGAGCTGCTTCAAGAGAGCTCTGTGTGTGTTTGTCGCATCGTCCAGAAGCACATTCTGGGCGGCACGATCGATGGGACCTGTGATCTGGCCAAGGTCCGAAAGTCTTAAGTCACTCATTTGTCATCCTCCTTTTATGCAAATTGAAACCTAACCGTCTGGCGCACAGCCAGCGTGTCTCCGCTACCATTAAGCAGCAGATGATCACCATTGTTGTTGATGATAAGTCTTGAATCGATTGCCAGGCTTCCCTTGGCGATCTCTCCGAGGATCTTATCCTTTTCGATTTCAATCCTGCGCTGAATTTCAGCCAGGACTGTTGTCTCTTCCCAATATGTCGCATCGAATCCGCCTGCAAGCGTCTGCTTTATAGCTCGATAAAGCTTATTGCTTTCGATGCAATACTCACCTTCCTCATAGGTCTCTGAGGAATCATATTCATCCGGAATGCCGACCTGTGCTGTCAGCGTTTGGATCAGATTCAACAGATGAGTTGCTGTCTCTGTGTCGAGAATATCGTGCATTGTCTGCACCCAAGCCTCGAAAGCTGTCTGCTCTCCGCTCATCCAATCGTTTGCATCTGTCTCGAAATCATTCTCGAAGTCCTCAATCTGTGCAGTGTATGCTGCATAATCATCGGAGATCGCCTGAGTATATTCCGCCATGAATGCATCCAGCTGAGCTGTGAGCGTTGCCCAATCGATCTGTGAGACCGTACCCTCGACAATTCCGCACAGATCTGTGTTTGTGCGTCTGTCGGTGATATTGGACTGCGAGATCGTTGTTGCGCCTCGTGCCACGCTGATGTCTGCAAGAGCGAGCTCATAGGTGTCTGCCGTTCTGACAAGCGCCGGAGCGGAAGGATCTGCCGAAGGAGTGCCCTGCTTGCAGTCAAGCACCATCTGTCTGTTGGTGAGATCCCATCTGAGCACGATTCTGTCTATTCTGCCCAGGGAGCCATCACCGATGGCGATTGTGATCACATGATCGTCCTGATTGCGGAAGGCATAGCCGTTAATGAATCCATATCCGGCTTTGACAGCCACATTCATCGCTCCGTCTGCCATAACCATCAGCCCATTTGTAGGCTTAGGAAAGACACCATTTCCGATGAAGGTGGCGAAGTACCATGCCCAATCTTCTGCCTTATAGACACGATCGTGGTCAATACTGTTGAATGGTAAAGCATTAGCCATTCTTTTCACCTCACTTTCTTAATCTTATCCAGAAGAGTGGGAGCTGATTCTCCGAATGTAGCCTCGATCAGCGTCTTTCCTCTTTCGAATGTTTGCGTCAGCTCTGTGATCCTGGAGTTGATCGTGATGCCCCATCTCTTCTCGATGCAGGTCACTCGATCGCCCAGGTCAAAATCTTCTTTATATCTCAGATTGCTCATGATATTGATTGAGCTGTTAAATGTATAATTCTCTATGTCGGAATCAAGCTCTGTGTTGCCTCTGGTCACGAGCATCCGGCGATATTTCTCAACCGGAATGTCCTCCTGCTGCCCGGAGCTGTTTTCAGCTGTGCGCTGGATGTCAGATGCATCGATGAGCACCTCCTTAAGCTCAAGGCCTGTGGCGGATTCTCTGTCCACCGTGACAACCTCCTGCACCTGCTGAGAGTCGGCTGCGCCTCTTACAAAGGCAAAATTCTTCATGTTGGAAGTGTCATCCTCATATTCCTGCTCATTCACATTGTCGAAATCCCTTGAGAAGATACATGGTGGATTTCCGTCTGTGTTGCCGGATGTCAGATTCTTTCCTTCATAGAGATAAAAGCCATATTCTTTCAGCCTCTCGCAGATCAGGATGTCATATCCGATCTTGCCGGATTGGCACACATCTCTGACCTCATCACCCAGGGCTTTCAGCTCCTCGTTGGAATAATCGAAGGAGCTTCCTCCCAGATCGTCCTGATCAAGCATCACAAACTGAGGAAACTTCCTTGATGCTGTTGCATCCGTGCCGATGTTTCTCTCAATCAGTCTGTTGACCACTTCCTGGCATGTGCCATTGAGCTGGATCTGCGGATTGATGACACGCTGATTCAGCCATGACGAAATGATAGAGCCACGAGCTTCGATCTGCTCCTGGCCCTTTTCATCTTTCGCATATCTCACATAGCTGATCTCGGCAGCTCTCCTCCAGGTGTCCTCATTCTCATCCACAAAATCAATATATTCATCATGCTTCACGAGAAGATTCCCAACCGAGAGAAGCTCCCTGTTGTTGTCTGTCATCGGAGCGAGGATCTTGACCTCTCCCACAGAGAAATATCTGATCGTCCAGATGAGCGATGTCAGCTCATCGACCAGGCCAAGAGCATTGAGCTCCTTGTCAAAAACTCTCACATCCATAGGCTATACCCCCAGATATTTCTGTGCGTAGTACACTGTGACCTCAAGATTTGAGAGACCGCTGTCCGCATCGTATCGGAATATATTGTCACCGATGTCGAGCTGGAGGAAAGTGGAATCCACATCCATGTAGCGATAAATGTTTGTTTCCTGTCCATTCCTCTGGAGCGTGATGCTCTTATTGCCATAATTGGTGTCAACCGTGATCACATCTCCGCCCAGCATGTCAAAGTTGAGCTTCATATATTCACGAGTGTTGACATTGAAAAGCGAAGGATTTGAAAGAGCTCCAAGCGCTCTGAATACCATTCGCATTCCTGTGGTCACATGTCCAGCATTGTAAACATCCACGATGACGGATTCCTCGTGATGGCCGAATGTCATGCTGGTCTCATCATCCTTGATGATCTCAGTCGGGAATTCCCAATCGCCTACCCAGGTGGCAACCTCTTCTCTATTCTCCTGATCCTCTCTCCAGAATGGATCCAAGCACCGGAAGAGGATGGAAAACTCCTGAGAGATGTCCTTGTGCGTAAATCTCGGAGATTCCTTGACCTTCGCACCGATCTTCCGGATATAATCACCATACTGATAGTAGAGAGTGCCTGTGAGCTGCGGATTCAATATCTTGACCGCCTCTCTTCTCAGTCTCAGCTGTGTGTCCTTGTCCGGATCCTGGATCTTTCCGGTGATCTCAACATCACGAGGCTCGATTCTGTTGCCCACGAGCGTGTCACCATCCTGTCCCATGGATCCTGTGGAATAGATTGTGTTTGTGATGTCCGAGATGCCGGTGACATCCTTCTGGACATTCACATGGAATTTTGAGCCAATTCCAAAGACGATGGTCTCGCCTCTGGAATTGACATATTTTAATGATTCATATTGTCTCATGTCAGCGCCCTCGCAATCTGTTTGAATTCATAGGCAGCTGCCTTCTGCTGTTCGGAGTAGCTTGTATCAACAGCATTGATGGTCTGATTGACTGTGATCGGCACCGCATCACGATTCACGATCTCATTCATCAGAGAAACCATCTGAGAGAGAAGCGTGACAGATAAGCCTGCACCGGATTCCTCTCTGACGATCTGACGAAGATCATCCAGGGCTCCGACAAACTCAGGTCTCTTCTCACCGACACCGATGATGGAAGGATGGTCAAAAATACCGCCCTTGTCATACCACTCAACAGAGAAGCTCGGAAGCTTTCCGGCTCCACCAATACCATAAGGAGCTTCGCCTCCGCTCACGGAGATGTGAGGGAGCTTGATGTTGAGCTTCAAGTCGATATTGAAAAGGTCCTTGATCTTCTGGATGATACCAGAGACAAGATCGTGGGCTTCCTGGATCTTAGATCTGAATTTCTCCTTGATCTCGGAGAGCTTCTGATCTACCGTGCTGGAGATAGAGGAAAGCTGTGAGGAGAAAAATCCCTTGATGGCTTCGAGCTTGGATGAAACATTGCTCTTGGCATCCTCCATCTTATTCTGGAAATGGCCCTTGATCTCGACCATCTTGGTGCTGACCGTGCTGGCAGCAGTCGAGAGCTTCTCACTAAAGAAGGACTTAATATTCTCCAGCTTCGTGGAGACATTCGTCTTGGCATCCTCCATCTTGGTCTGCACATTGCTCTTGATCTCGTTGAATTTATTCACAACAGTGTTGAGCGCTGCGCCCAGCTTCTCAGTAAAGAAGGACTTAACATTCTCAAGGCTCTGAGAGATGTTGCTCTTGATGTCGCTCATCTTCGTCTTGACGGTGCCAAGCATATTGGAGAGCTTTCCGTCCGTCAGATTATCGATGAAGTTATATCCGGCAGTGTAATACTGTTTAGCCGCTTCCATCGTGGCAGAGACAGCACCCTTGAGACCACCGCCGTGCTCATCATAAGCGGCACGGATGGCCGTGAGGCTATCGCCCATCGTTTTCTTAGCTGCGTCCCATACTTTTCCGACTGTCTGACCGATCTGGGAGTTTGCAATCGCATTCTTCATGTTGTCCCATTTCTCTTTGACAGCCGTTTTCATGGCTTCGACCTTCTCGGAGACAGCCGTTTTCATGGCTTCGAATTTTTCCTTGATGGCCTTGCCGATCTCCTCAGCCTTCGCCTTGATGGTGTCCCAATTCTTATAAATCGCAACACCGATGGCGATCAGCGCCGCAATGGCTGCGATGACAAGTCCGATCGGACCGGTCAGCACTGAGATCGCCGCACCGAGTGCCGGAGCGAGTGTCATGATCGTGCCGATGAAGCTGATCACTTTTCCGACTACCAGAAGGAGCGGACCGATTGCCGCAACAACAAGGCCAACCTTGGCAATAAGCTGCTTCTGCTCATCAGATAAGCTGTTAAACCAATCGACAGCCTTCTGGATCGCATCGGCCACCTTCGAGATCGTAGGTGCCAAAGCTTCTCCCAAGGATGTTGCCGCAACATCGACAGATGATTTCAGCTTTTCGATGGATCCGCCGAAGCCTCCCATCATCGCCTCGGCCATCTCTGCTGTGGTGCCTTCTGTCTCCAAAGCCTTGGAGAGATCGCTCACATCGCCCGGAGCTGTGTTGATCAGTGCCAGCCAATTAGACATCTGATTCTTTCCGAAGATGGCAGATGCCGCAGCGATCTGCTCTGATTCGGACAGCCCGGCAAAAGCATCATGGAGCTCTGCCTGCACCTGGACGGAATCCTTCATCGAGCCATCGGCATTTGTGATGGAGATTCCCAGCTTGTCCATCCATTCCTGTCCTTCCTTCGCAGGAGAGACAAGTCTGGCCATACCTGTCTTGAGGGCATTGGCAGCAGTGCTGGCATCAATACCGGCATTCGCCATGACACCCATGTAGAGCGCCGCATCCTCGACAGAATATCCTGCTGCGCTAAAGATCGGAGCCGCCACGCTCATGGAAGAGGATAGGCTGTCCACATCCAGCGCCGAATTATTACATGCATTTGCGAATACATCCGCATAATGTGTCGCATCATCGAATGATCCGCCGAATCCGTTGATGGTAGCAACGAGACCGCCGGAAACTGTGTCAAGATTTCCGCCCTCGCCTGCTGCCAGATTCATCGCCGGAGCGAGTGCAGCTGCCGCCTGTTCAGCCGTAAGACCGGCACGAGCGAAATTCAGCGTTGCTGTCGCTGCATCATTCATTCCAAAGGTGGAATTCGCTGCCGCATCCTTCATGGCATCGTTGAGAAGCTTCGCCTGCTCCTCTGTGTTGCCCATGGTGGCATTGGTCAGCTGCATGGTCTTATCGACTTCCGCAAACTTAGTGACCGCCACTGTGCCGACTGCTGCAAGAGGAAGCGTGACCTTCGTGGTCAGCTCCTGGCCGACTGCGGAGATCTTCGCTCCAAGATCCTTCATCTTCTGGCCGACTGCGGCAATCGCCTGAGCACCGGCTGAGCCAAATTCCTTCTGCTCTTTGTTTAGATTCTTAAGCTCCTGCTCGCACAGATCGATCTGCGTCTCCAGCTCACGATATTCTCTTGTATTCTTATCAACACCCTGAGCATCGAGCTGAGCCTGTGCCTGCTTCATCGCATCCAGCTTCGTCTTAGTGTCTGCGATCTTATCATTCAGAAGCCCCTGCTTGTCTTTCAGCAGATTGATGTTTGTGGGATTGAGCTTGAGAGCTCTCTCGACAGCTTTCAGATCTGTCTCGGTCTGTTTTATAGCTCGATTGGCAGAATTCAGAGCGCTGGAGAGCTTCGTGGTATCAGCACCGATCTGAATTGTGATTCCTTTAATGTTTCCAGCCACTCATTTCACCTCCTAAAAAGCATCAAAGTCAGCCTGTCCGGCTCTTCGAGATGTCACTCTTTCCCCGGTCTTTTTGTCAACCTTGTTGGAATCCTTGTGCATCTCATTCCACTCGATGATGTAGTCAACCCACATGCCGAGTGTCATATATTCTGTATCTTGCATCCGCAGGCCTCTTGAGAGACCTGCCGCAAGCATCTTCTCGATTGTTATTTCTTCGTTTTCTCCTCCGGCTCCTTGAGATCCGCTGGAGACGGAGTTGGAGAGTTTTTTGATGTGAAGCAGGATTCGATCGCATCCGGAATCAGCTCCGTGACAATCGTCAGAGCTTCGAAGTCATCTCCGAAGGATTGGATCCAGGTCATCGGATCCGGAAGATTCTTGTCGCACAGCTTAGCCATTGCCCAGGCAACCTGTGTGATCCCTGTGAATCCCATCTCTTCATAAAGGACAAAGGCCTGAGCCTCTTCCTGCTCTTCTGTCTCGGCAGGCTTGTCTGCTCCTATAAGCATCGCCTTTTTGATTGCCGGCATGAAGATCTTCGCAGGATCCTGTCCGAATTGGCTTTTGTATGCGAAAGCCCACGCAAAAGATGTGGAGAATTGCACCTGCTTATCTCCAAAGGTCAGTGTTTTAACCATTTTATTCCCTCCTGTTGTTCAAACCGTCTGAGCTGATATAAGCCCATGATGCATCCAACGACCGCCCCGGATATGATCAGCACTATGCTCAAAACTATTCCGATCAGAATCATTGTCTGCCTCCTAACAAAATAAGCCCGGCACGGTGTACCGCACCGGGCTCAAAGTCCTGTGTTGCCTATTAGCTTCTCTTGTAATAGGTCTTTTCACCGTCAGCAACAGTGTCAGTGCTGAGAGTGTAGGTGTAAGCACCTTCCACACCGCTTCTCTCATACCAGCCTTCGAGTGAAGGATTTGCCTGGCCGGGAGTAGTGATTGCAGTGTAGCTGTATGTTGCATTAGGCTCATAAGGAGCAGAGCCATACCATGAAGCATAAGCTGCATCAGTCTCTTCTGCACGAGCCTTGACATTGCTGTTGTCAAGTCGAGGCATTGCAGTGAAAGAGAGCTCCTGAGTATTAGGAGAGATGCTGTCCTCTTTGGTGGAAGATCCAACAGAGGGACGAGTTGCCTTGCAGCGATAGAAGAGATGTCTCCTCTTGTTTGCATCGCCCTTGAATTCGAATGCGATTGCGAATTCCAGAGGCTCGATGTCGGAATTCTCGATGTGAGCGCCGTTTGCGTCCACAGATTCTCTCATGATCGTCTCAAGGAATGCATCCGGAAGATCTGCAAGAGTGATGGATCCGGAATAACCATTGTTTGCAGTGCCCTGATAATAAACCTTGTCATCTGCATAGAAAGGATCAGAAGATCCCTCAGCATCAAGGGAGAGCTCAGTTGCACCAGGCAAATTGATGATCGTGCCATAAGTAGGCACTCCGGCATCACTTGTCGATGTAATAGGCCATACATGAGCATTGCTCAAGCCATAAGTGATTTTGTTTGCCATTTTGCTACCTCCTTAGCAATAAAATACTGTTTGAAACATTTTCTCGGATTCGATCCAGGTGGATTCACCGCCGGACCACACGATCGAGTATTTCTCGAAGAGTGCGATCAGCATGTCCTCTGTCTCAAGATCCTTCTTCTTGGTGTAGAGCTCGACTGCAAAAGCCGGCTCGTGATGATAAACCTTGTCATCAGCAAGGAATCTCACCTTTTCGGATTCAAAATAAGCAATGTATTTGTCTCCTGTCGGTGGTTCCTTGAATTGAAAATATGCAAAAGGGATCCCCAGCTCTGTGAGGATCAGATTCATAAGCTCGAAGCTCATAGTTTCATCCCCTCCACTTCTCTGATAAACTGCTCGGATGCGCTTTTGTTGACCGCATCGATGTGCGGAAATGCTTTCGACCGCCTTCCGGTGCCGGCTATGATGTGGCCGAATTCCAGAAGATGTGTGAGCTGATAGTGCTTGGCATTGTGGATCGTGTACGATGTCACACCCAGCACATTGCCCTCCTTCTTCTTCGTCCAGCTCTTCGCATAAGATCCCGGAGGATATTTGCGATTATAGCCATCGGCTCTGACCGGAGATGTCGCTTTAAGCGTTTTCACTCCGTCTGCCGCTGCCTTTTCTGCTGCCTTATCACATTTCTGGATGACTTCTGCATTCATTGCCTCGATCTCTTTCCGGATTGCATCACCAAGCTGGTCAACCCGGATGATCGTGCCGCTCATGCATTCACCCCCACATTTTTGCGATAATAAAGCTCGATGCCGCCATCATCTGTCGGATATGTGCGATAGATTGAATATCTCACTCCATCCAGCTCAAGCAGCTCCTCGCCTTCATAGTCTGCGGAATCTCTCAGATAAGCCATACCTTCGGGATTCAGTCCGGTCTGTGCGACCATCGACCACTCCTGTCTGGATATGCCGTGCAAAGTGGCGAGAAGCGTCCTGGTCACTTCCTCCTCTTCGAGCTGTTGCCCGATTGCATCAGTCTGATATGTAGTTTTGATCAGATTGATGTCAACCACTCGCTCCATCTGCTTCCTCCTCTTCGGTGTTATAGTCACCGCACAGCGCCAGCGCCGCCTTCAAGTGCTCATAAGCCTCTGCGAATTTTTCAGCTTTCGCGTCATATCCGAATTGGCTCTTGAGATATAACTTGATGGCCTGCTGGATTGCCTGATCACTTGTGTCGATCTTAGCCACTCCGCCGATCGATAAATCAATCAGGCAGGCCTCCATGACCTGCCTGATCTCATCGTCTCTCGATTCGGTGGCTATTCTCAGCCATCCTCTGGCTGAGGCAATCAATTCATTTGTTATCTCAGCCATGTGCTACCTCCTTATTCTGTCTCGCAGACTAAGCCGCTGAGATCATAGGAGAAGGTGCTTGTGGTAGTGCCGTCACTGACAACAACCTGGAAATTCTGCGCATCCTTGTCGGTGATCTTGAATACTCCATCTTTGTCAGGATCGTTGATGAGCTCAACAAGTCCGGTCTCGATGGAAGGATCAAGTCCGACCTTGACAGATGTGTAGTCACTCCAATCCTCAGCCGTAAACTTAATTGCGAGGAAGTTACCTGCTCCAGCCAAAGGACCGGAATCGGCAACACCGTCAGCGACATATTTCAGCGTTCCGGTGATGGCCCCATTCGCCACGGTCACTCCGCTCTGCATCTGATTGGTCTTTTTATTCCAATACTGCTTTGTTGCAGCCGGAGATGAAAGTGTGGGGCCTGTTAAAAATTTACAGTGATCTCAGCGAATGCAAGATCATCGATGAGCGCACACTCAGATCTTTCATATCCGGAATAGATAAACTTGTGAAGCTTGATGTCCTTGTCGGTCTCAACCATCACATCCTGGACAACATTGTTGACTACTCTTGCAGGATCGCCGATGAGCACCTTGCCATCAGCAACAGAATCCTCGATCTTAACCTTAGCGCCGAGAAGGACACCGTTTGCGCCTTCGTTAGCGTTTGCCTGATAGATGAGCTGGCCTGCGCTGTTGGTCATGCCAACAATGTAGTTGTAAAGAGTTGCCTGGGAAACATAGACAACAGTCTTGCTGTTTCTCTTAAGCTTGCCGAATGCCTTGGTGACATCTGCAAAGGTAAGAGTGCCGGAAGTAGCTGCATTGAATTTGTTGTCATTGTTGATGCCGCTCTCAACAGTGGAAACCATATCGTCTGCGATAGCTCCACCGATGGAAGTTGCGATCTCCTGGATGAGATAGCCTTCGAGAGCATCAATGCTCATCTTAGCCTCTGCATAAGAGATCTCTACGCTCTTAACGAAATCCTTGCCGGAAAGAGTAACCTTGACGAAAGTGTTCTTTTCATCGTCATTGGCTACATTCTCAGCCTTAACGGCAGCAGCGCCCTGCACGATTGCGGTGTGCTTAACTACCTCAAGGATGGTGCTGGTGCGGTAAGTAGTTACATCACCAACGATGACATGATTCTTAGAAACGAGATCCCAGATCTTGTCCACCATAGTAGTAGGAAGGACAGCAGGAGTGTTCTGAGTAGTGTGGACAAAAGCCTCATTCTCCATCTTGGTCATCTGGTCATCTCTTCCTGTGATGTGCTTCAAAAAAGCGTTGCGATATTCGATGCTGGATGCATCATAAATTTTTTCCATGTTGTTCTCCTCTCCGAGCTTCTGCTCTGTCTGAAAGTCTGCCTGGACAGTGCTGTCCTTGGCGATTGCGTTTGTTTCTGCGACTGCTTCCTTCTCTTCCTGGAAGCTTGCCTCAAGTGCTTCGATCTCCTGCTTCTTAGCCTCAGCTGCCTCAAGCTTGCCCTCCTGAGCGAGCTTTGCGCCCTCCGCCTTGAGCTCTGCGATCTTAGCGTTGAATTCTTCTAATTTCATTTTGAATCCTCCTAACTTGCAAAGTAGTCCAAAAGTGCCTGTCTGCGCTTCTGCATTTTATCGATGACAGAAGGCGGCAACATTCCGCCGACAGATGCTGCCAAGCGGACAGAAGCATCTTCATCAGGGATGCTGTTCTGGCTTCCTGCAATCTTGTCGATCAGACCATAATCGACAGCATCCTGAGCTGTGATCCAGGTCTCTGCATCCATCAGATCAAGTGCATCCTTCTCTGACATGCCTGACTTCTCCACATAAGCCGCTGCGATTGCTCTGTTGGCCTGCTTAAGCATCTGCGAAGCGTGGTCCATGTCATGATAATTGCCTGCCGCATAAGTGCTGACATTGTGCACCATCATCTGAGCTGTTGGAGCGATGTCGGACTTAGCTGCACATGCGATCACGCTGGCAGCAGATGCCGCAATACCCACAACATGGATGTTGACTGTGCCAGGATAGGATCTGATTGCCGAGTAGATCTCGGATCCAGCGAAAACATCCCCGCCGCCGGAATTGATGTCGATGTCAACATCTTCGCCCTTTGCCTCTTCGAGAGCGGCAATGACATTTCTTGGCGATGTGTATGTCTCGCCAAACCAATCATAAATCCAGGCATCATCATTGGCCACGATAGCCCCTTTGATGTCAATCTTCATCTGTGCTACCTCCTTCCGTAGATTTTTCGCTTGAATCTACCGCTGCGGTGTCAAGCCTCCGGATCGGATCATCTCCGCCAGGAACCGGTGCCAGATTAAAGGTGGCTCTCCATTCGTTAGGAGTTAAAGCGCCACGGTCCACCATTGCTTGCAGATTGAGCTTCGTGGAAATCGATGCAGAATCCCATGAGCTTGCCTCGAAAACAATCTTGTTTCCGAAAACTCGCTCTCTTCTGGTAAACAATTTCCTCGTATATTCACCGCCGAGCTGTATGAGCACAGGCTCGACTTCTGCATCAAAATAGCTGTTATACTGATTTTCAGTATAATCTGACGAAACGATCGCCTCATTCGTGTTGAAGAGATCAAAGATTCTCTTCGTGGTGCGATCCATCTGAGCGGCATTCGGCACATAATCTGTCGGATTGATCTGTGTTGCATCAGCTTTCGCATCGACTGCTGCCACTCCCATGCCCTCGGATGTTGCCAGGAAGTTATCAGCAAAATCTTTCGCCTGGCTCTTAAGGTCCTCTTTTCTCATCGAGTTGGAGAATTTAAGGAGCCAGCGGATGATCGAGCTGTTTTTGATCGCATTGATCACACCCTGATCTGTTGTGGTCACAACCTCCAGAAGAGGAGTGAGCACCGGAGCGATCGGTGTGCCAAAAATGTCATTCTCGTTGAAATCCTGCCTTAAGTGGATGATGTCCTCATAAGGGAAGGTGTAAATCTTGTTATTGTTCATCGTAAAGCGAAGGCTCAGCCTTCCGCTCTCGGAATAGACCGCCTCTGCTGTCCTCGCCACAACCGGATAGATCTCAACCGCATTGCCCATGTCATCCCTGATGATCAGGGCGAAGGCATTGGAGTTGAGACAGAGCTGTGTTGCCAGCTTCTCCTGGAGCATCTGCCCGGTCATGAGCGGATTCGGCTCTTCGAGCAGAAGCTTGATCGCATTGGAAGGATTCACCTTGAGATCCGTGTGGCCTTCCTGGTCAATCGTCTCTCTTAAGTGTTTCGCCACGAGCTTTCCTGTGGCTTTTACCTTCGGGCGGATGCAGCTTCGCACGATGTCAGAGTTGTAGATCGTGCCATTCCATGATAAATAATTGTTTCCGATCTGCTGCATGAGCTCCACACCGGCGATCCGTTTGTTGGAGAATGCAGACCGGAATCTGGAAATAAGTCCCATCTTCTCACCTCACTAAATGAGGGACAGATATTCCTCTTTTTTGTCCTGGAGCACCACATAGGCATCCAGCAAGGAAGCTGTCCCATCAATTCGTTTGTTTGTTGCGTGTCCTTTGCTCGGCTGGATGTTGCCGTTGATGTCCGTCTTGACATAAGTGTTGGCAAAACACCAGCGATCTATCGGATTGGCATCATATACGATGTTGCCAGCACCAAAATCAGCCTTGAGATCCTTCATTGGAGCGGAAAGCGTAGCGACACCCTGACGCACAGGGATCATCACGCTCTTTCCGAATTCCTGTTGAAACATTGCCAGGAGACTGTCATCGATGTGCCATGGATCATATCCGATATAGAGCGGATAGATGTCCTCCTGATCTCGCATCTCAAGAAACCAATCAAGAAATACACGCTTATTCACTTTATTGCCTGGCTCCACCCGGATCAGACCTCTTGCGAGCCATGTGCTATATGGCGCATCGTCTGGATGGTGCCGGTCTTTCATCTGATCGAGCTTGGCCTGTGGGATCCAATACATAGATTTGACATAAATCCTTGGATCGCCCGGTCTCATTCCGATCAGCTTGGCGCTGTTTAAGTCTATGCTATCAGCTGCATCCATTCCGCCGATGCCGTACCGGAGCACAAGATCCTCCGGAAGCTTCTCATCGTTGGCCAGCTCTGCCCAGGAGAGCCAGGCCGCATCAGAATTCTCTTTCAGATTGAAATCCTTCACGAGCACTGTCGGAAGGAAAGTGTCATCTGATTTGGCTTTTTCGACACAGCCCTTGAGAAATTCCTCATCCTTGACCGTACCAATTCCGGGATTCGCCTTGATCCACATCGATGGATCAGTCCATTCCTCTCGCTTATCCAGCTCGTAGATGATCGGGAGAAATCTCTCATCCTGGACTGTGCCCTCCAGCACTGCTGAAGCATAGTCATATTGACTGTCATATATTGAATCTCTGACGAAGCCGTTTGTTGTGATGCACCAGAGCATCGGCTGCCTTCTGGCAGACATTGACTGCTTCATCAAGTCATAAATGTCTCGATTCTTTATCGCTGCAAGCTCATCGATCACGATGCAGTGTCCGTTGAGACCGTCAAGGCTGTTGGTGTTTGATGCCAGGGCCTTGATGAATCCCATATTTATATCACAGTACAGATCGGACTGTCTTTTCCGGACATGCTTGCTGATGTCCTTCGACTGCTTCGTCATGTTGCAACACTCAACGAAGCCCTTCATCGCCTGGTCTCTTGCCGTGGCGATCTGATAACACTCCGGAGCTCCTTCCTTGTCAGCCACTAACATGTAGAGCTGGATTGCGGAGAGGAGTGTTGTCTTGCCGTTCTTTCGAGCGACAATGTTGAGCACTTCCTGATAGCGCCTCAGATTATCATCATCGACAAAACCATAGGCCGCCTCAAGCAGAGCCTTCTGGTAGAGCTCCAGCTTCAAAGGAGTGCCGATCTTGCCGGTTGACTGTTTGCAAAATTGCTCTATAAACCGGATCGGTCTTGTCGCTCTGCCCTCATCAAAGTGCCACCGGCTTTGACTGTGAAGATCATCAAGGAGCTTCTCATATTCTCGCTTGATCTTCTCGCAGGCAAGGATCTTTCCGTCCAGCACCGCAAGAGCATACTTCTCAAGATCAGTCATCGGATCCAAGGAAGGATGTCAGCGCATCATCGGTGGCTGCGCTGTTTCCCTTCGGGAGCATTCCGTCCAGCTGTTTCATCGTCCTGGTGTACTGAGCCGACAGGCTGATGAAGAGATCGGCATTCGGTCTCTTCCGGTCATACGGATCACACTTCTCGGACTGCTGGAATGGCTCCGTCCATCCATTCTCATCGAGATCCTTTTCCAGATCTTCCAGCGTGGCCTTAAGATAGGCAGCTCTTGCGATCAGTCTCTCTGCATTCAATTTGTGAGCCGGATCAATAAGCTTATACTGCCGTTTTAAGGCGGAAACTTCCCTCTTGATCCTGGCTTCTTTTGACATGTCTTGCATAAGTCCCTCCAAAATTAGCCAAGGGGAGGCTAAAAAATCAATACTCAGCTAAAATTGAG
>RHMF01000337.1_pt1 | contig 32978 bp, 23 predicted proteins | sample 5365151 | NCBI WGS metagenome assembly RHMF01 (sample SAMN10266501, study PRJNA497801) | feces metagenome | isolation source: feces | host: Bos taurus | place: China: Prairie of Fairy Mountain | collected 2017-08-14 | reverse complement strand
TGAGCCGAGAGCCTTCTTTGTATCGTTGAGGTGTATTCCTTTGAGGTACTCAAGCCCCACAACGCGATCCATCTCCTCAAAGACAGCATCATAATCGGCAACGATATCGTAACCGGCAGAATATATGTGGCAGGTATCAATACAATACCCCACGCGGCTCTTGTCCTCAACACGGTCGATGATGTAACGTATCTCTTCGAGTCTGTTACCTACGTTGCTACCCTGCCCGGCCGTATTCTCAATGACAGCAGTGACGCCGGATGTCTTCGAGAGTGCAAGATTTATATTGTCTGCAATGCGGTTGAGACACTCCTCAACTGAAATCTTGTTGAGGTGGCTGCCGGGGTGGAAGTTGAGCATTTTGAGACCGAGCTGCTCGCAACGCTGCATTTCATCGATGAAGGCCGCACGTGATTTCTGTATAGCCTCTTCATCGGGGTTACCCAAATTAATGAGATAACTGTCGTGCGGAAGTACGAACTCCGGTTTGAAGCCACATTTATCCATATTCTCTTTGAAAAGAGTGATACTCTTTTGGGTGAGCGGTGCAGCCACCCACTGACGCTGGTTCTTTGTGAAGAGCGCAAAGGCATTTGCACCTACAGCGGCAGCATTCAAGGGAGCATTCTCCACTCCACCGCTCGCCGATACATGAGGTCCGATATATTTCATATTACACTGTTTATTATTTCAACATAAATAACTTAAAAAGTGTCGGCGGAAAGCTAAATTACAGACTATTAGCACATCCGCCGACAATACTACGGTTCAGGAAAGCCTTTACTTCCTCTCATTTGCAGCAGCAAATAACTTGTTGCTACCACGCAACAGGTTACGCACCTCACTGAGCAACTCATGGCTCTCCTGGATAACGTTCAGATAAACGAAGTCCATACGCAAACTACCCTGGCTCTGATGCAGACGCATTGTCTGCTCCTTACGCAGGTTGGCAAGCGCGTGCTTCAGGTTCTTTGCACGCTCCGACACCTCCTCCGATGTAGAGTAGTCACCGGTCTGTATTATCTCGTTGATATCCTTGAGCACATTATAAATGTCACGGCAATATGGCGAGAACTCCTCAACATAGAGCTTAGACAATGGGCTGAAGCTATTGTCTGCATGCTCCTTCATTGGTTCACCGATACGTGTCAATGTATTCAGCATCTGCTGGCAACTGTTGGTACAGAGGTGATACCATGTACTGCGCTCGAATGCCAACTGCTGGTCGATACGTTGCAGACCACGCGTCTCGGCACGACGCTCCTTCTTCATGAAGGCCTTCTCCTCGACAATCTTGATGAGAGCGCCCTTCAAAGGACGGAGTGCATCCTTCGAGAATGACTCGAACATTACTTTGTATGTCTCGGCCGAGAATGAGAGTGTATGTGTAAGAGTCTCTGCGGCATGTGCCTTGAGGTTCTCCCAAACCTCTTCCTTGTCATCGGATTTGAGGACAACATTCATCTTGGTATCAACCTTCTCGGCACTCTTCTTCTTGTTATAGTTAATGTGGCTACGAATGAGCAGATAAACAACAAGCGCAATCATTATGTACATTGCAACCACACCACCCCAGTTGAGGATTGTTGCAACAAGTGCTGCAAGGATAAATGCAGCACCGGCTGTGATGAACCAACCGCCTACAACCGAAACGACACCGGTCACACGGTAAACGGCACTCTCACGGCCCCAAGCACGGTCGGCAAGAGAAGAACCCATACCCACCATAAATGTAACGTATGTGGTAGAAAGAGGCAATTTGAGTGATGTACCCAGCGCAATGAGCAGACCGGCAAGTACAAGGTTAACCGATGCACGTACAAGGTCAAAGGCAGCATCTTCACGCTCCTCCAGCGGGGTAAAACGCTTGCCGATCCAATCCTTCACGCTCTGCGGAGTCTTCTTTGAAACAGCATCAACGCTCTTTGACACAACGCGTACCATATTACGTGCGATAGATGATGTACCGAACATCTCGTTTCCGTCATCCTGCTGGCTTGAAAGGTCAATCGAAGTCTGCAACACCTTACGTGCCTTCTTGCTTGTAAAGAGAGCATACACCATAACGGCTCCGGCACCTATGAGGAACCAGACAGATGTCTTTGCAGGGAGATTCAATGACTCCATCATGAATGTATCGACAGAACCCGCTCCGTTGGCAACAAAATCCTTGAATGACTCAAAGCCGGCAAGTGTAACACCGATGAAATTCACAAGGTCATTACCGGCAAATGCCATAGCAAGCGAGAATGTACCCATAAGCACCACAATCTTCAACACATTCACCTTACACCAGTGAAGAACCTGCATGAGAACAGTGAAGAAGACAAACGCTCCCAAGAGGAAGAGTGCTGTCTCCTCAAACATCGCATGCCGTAAAGTTTCGGGCAAGAAGCCCACAAGCGCACTACCCTTCAAGCCCTTGATGAGCATGAAATAGACAATGGCTGTTGTTGCAAAACCTCCATAGAGACCTATTTTACGTCCAAGGTGCTTGCGGTACTGGAATGTAAATATAATACGTGAAATCCACTGTACTATAAGACCGAAAACAAAGGCTATGGCAACAGACAGGAAGATTGAGATGATGATTGTCAAAGCCCTGTCAGTGTTGAGCATACCCAAGCCTGCGCCTGTAGAGGTAAGCAGCGCTGTCACAAACGATGCTCCCAACAGCTCGAACACCATTGAAACGGTGGTTGATGTGGGCAAGCCCAAAGAGTTGAAGAGGTCGAGCAGGAAAACGTCACTGAGGACAACTGCAAGGTAGATACACATCACGTCGGCAAAGCTGAAGTGGCTCGGGTCGAAGATTCCGTGTCGTGCCACGTCCATCATACCGCTACTGAATGCCGCGCCGATAAATACTCCCAATGCCGCTACAATGAGCACATGCTTTACTTTAGCAGCTTTAGAACCTACTGCCGCACTCAAGAAATTGACAGCATCGTTACTGACACCCACCGTAAGGTCAATTATGGCAAGTGTAAACATAAAAAGCACGACGAACATATACGATAGTTCGACCGTGCTTAAGCTTGAGACAAATGAAACAATGTCCATAGTAATATTTAGTTTAGTTATTATGCAGCTTAACTAAAATGTGTATATAAGAGGACCACCCCAATATATATTGCAAAAATTGCACATAATAATTACAGGCCCGTTACAAAATTGTTACAAAAATGTTACAACAAAAGCAACGCTTTCCCGCATTAATAACGCAAAAATAAATATTCCTTTTAAATTTCAAAACAAATGAGAATAAAAAAAATGGGTGACCCAAAAGCGAAATGGGGCACCCACGTTTGTAGGGAGGTTGGAGAATACAAACCTCCCATTTTCTTTTTACTTGAAAAGCTTGCTGCTACCGCGCAACAGGTTACGCACCTCGCTGAGCAGCTCATGACTCTCTTGGATAAGATTCAGATACACAAAGTCTATACGCAGGCTGGCACTGCTCTGATGCAGACGTTGTGTCTGGCGGTTACGCAACGCAGATAGTTCATGTTTAAGCTCCTTTGCCCTCAAAGAAACCTCGTGCGAGCCGGTATAGTCACCGCTTGTAATGATTCCGTTGATATCTTCAAGCACCGCGCACACCTTGTTGCAATATGGAGCAAACTCCTTGACATACTCCTGCGGCAGCGGATTGAAGCTATGCTCGGTATGTTCCTTCATAGGCTCGGCAATACGCATGAGAGTGTTGAGCATCTGTTGGCTGCTGTTACTGCATAGATGATACCATGTACCGCGTTCATAGGCAAACTGCCGGTCAACACGCTGCATTGCCAAAGTCTCGTCGCTACGGTTTTTCTTCAGCACACCTTTTTCCTCCACAATCTTCACCATTGAGCTTCGCAACGGACGGAGCGAATCCTTGGCAAACGAATCGAACAGCCTTGCGTAAGTATCGACCGAAAACTGGAGAGAGCGTGACAAGGTATCCGCGACGTGTGCCTTTAGAGCGCTCCAGACCTCATCCTTGTCTTCAGAAGCAAACATGATCTTTGCATTCTCATCACCCCTCTCTTCTTCACTCTTTTTCTTATAATTGACACTGCTACGGTAAAGCAGGTAACACACAAGAGCAATCATCACGAACATCGCAGGGAGACCACCGAAGTACATCACCACAGCCACAATAGCCGCCAACACAAACGCTGCACCCGCAGTGATGAACCAGCCACCTACGACAGAAACTACACCGGTAACGCGATATACAGCACTCTCACGGCCCCAAGCACGGTCGGCAAGAGAAGAACCCATTGCAACCATAAAGGTCACATATGTTGTAGAGAGCGGAAGTTTCAAAGAAGTTCCAAGAGCAATCAAGAGACCGCCTAGCACAAGGTTTACCGACGCACGTACAAGGTCGAAAGCGACATCCTCACGCTCCTCAAGCGGAGTAAAACGGCTGTTGACCCAGTTCTTGACACTACGCGGCGTCTTGCGAGACACTGCTGTAACAGCCTTTGTTGTCACACGGACAAGGTTACGGGCAAATCCCGATGTTCCGAACATCTCGTTACCGTCATTCTGCTGCTTTGAAAGACCGATTGATGTCTGCAACACTTTCTTGGCCTTTTTGCTTGTCCACAGCGCTACCACCATTACCAGTCCTGCTGCAAACAGGAAGAATGTAGATGTTTTTGCAGGCTCTGCAAGCGAAGTCATCATGAGTTCATCGGCTGCTACTCCAGACGACATATATACCAGGAAAGAGTCGAAGCCCGCCAACGTGACACCGATGAAGTTCACAAGGTCATTGCCGGCAAAAGCGAGCGCCAAAGAGAAGGTACCCACAAGCACCACAACCTTAAGCACGTTTACCTTACACCAATGGAGCAGCTGCATAAGCACTGTGAACAGTACAAAACAGCCCGCAAGTATCATAAGCGTATTCTCCTCCACGAATACCTTTGCCGAATCAGAAACGATAGATGTTCCCTTCAAGCCCTTGATCAGCATGAAATACACAATTGACGTTACCGCCACTCCACCGAATATACCTATTTTTGAACCGAGATTCCTCTTATAGTGGAATGTGAATATCATACGCGCAATCCACTGCACCAGCAGGCCGAATACAAACGCAATTGCAACAGACAGGAATATCGATATAATCATCACCAGGGCCTTATCCGTATTGAGCAGACCTATGACATCCATGCTTGAGTCACTTGTCGCCACCTTGATAATGGCTGTAATGAATGCCGCGCCCAACAGCTCAAAAACCATAGAAACCGTTGTTGATGTAGGGAGTCCCAACGAGTTGAAGAGGTCGAGCAGGAAGACATCGCTCACCATTACTGCAAGGAAGATTACCATTACCTCACTGAATGCAAAGCCCGAGGGGTTGAAGATACCGCTACGTGCCACCTCCATCATTCCGTTACTGAATGCAGCACCGATGAAGACTCCGGCAGCAGCCACCATCATCACGTGCTTGAGTTTTGCAGCTCTCGCTCCCACAGCAGAGCCGATAAAGTTTACCGCGTCGTTGCTTACACCAACCCATAGGTCAATGATTGCAAGCACAAACAAGAAGACGACCACAAACAGATAGGCCATTTGTGTTCCGCTCAAATCCATTAAAAAGGAAAAGTCCATAGAATATTATTAGATTTACACCTGCCGCAATTGTTTGCGACCTTTAATTTCACAGTGCAAAAATCACCTTATAACATTACAGTGCAGTTACGGGTGCATTACCAAATTGTTACAATAACTTTTCCTAATCGTTGCAAAATACGACAGACATGATACAAAAAAAGAGAGCAACTTGCGTTACTCTCTTCATATATGAAACCTTGCGGTTATTTCTTACTTCTTCAAAGCCTCGTCAGCCTTGTTCTGCACCAACATCTCCTCTGCGAACATGTAAGCGCCGGTCTTAGGTGATTTAACCAATTTTACAACCTTTACGAATTTCTCCTTATCACCAGTCTGGAGGGTTGCCACTGCTTTCTTAGCCATCTCTTATTACTTAATTTCTTTGTGAACGGTTACTCTCTTCAAATATGGGTTGTATTTCTTCAACTCCAAACGCTCTGTTGTGTTCTTACGGTTCTTTGTTGTGATATAACGTGACATACCGGGAACACCACTGTTCTTCTGCTCTGTGCACTCAAGTATCACCTGAACACGGTTACCTTTTACCTTCTTAGCCATATTCCTTCCTCCTTTAATTAATCGAGTACTTTAATTTCCTCCCAAGCAACATGGCCATTCTTGACAGCATCTTTCAAAGCTGCATCGAGACCTACTCGGTTGATAATTTTTAACCCCGCTGCACTCACGCGCAACTGAATCCAACAATCCTCTTCTACATAGAAGAACTTCTTAGTAAACAAGTTCACATTGAAAAGACGCTTTGTTCTTCTCTTTGAGTGTGATACATTGTTACCCACCATTGCTTTTTTACCGGTGATTTGACAAATCTTAGACATCTCTATATATTTTTTTGTTTATTCTTTTGATACCTACTCAAAACAGAGTGCAAAGATATAGGTTTTCAAATAATCTTGCAAACAAAACCTCAATTATTTTTGAGCAGATGTTCAATTTTCAAAAATTATGCAAAAAGTAAACTACAACGTTTCAACCCTCAGCACATGACAGCATATCCAGCACAAGTCTAAAGGCCTCGGCTACACTGCTTTTTACATTGGCAGCCCTGCCCGCATCCTCAAGCTGCAACAGACGGGTTCTTATATCAGTGCCGACTTTTGCAGCAACCCACACCGTACCGACAGGTTTTTCGGGTGTTCCACCGCCAGGGCCTGCAATGCCCGAAGTCGCAACCGCACAATCGGCACCCAACATGGCCGACACACCGCCTACCATCTGAATCACAACTTCTTCGCTGACAGCGCCATATTCCGACAAGGTATCCTCACCTACACCAAGCACGCCTGCCTTGACATCATTGTGATAAGCGACAACCGCGCCACGCATAACAGACGAACAGCCGGGAACAGATGTCACCGATTGGGATATTGCACCACCCGTGCAACTCTCGGCTGTGGCAAAAGTCTTGCCCTGTGCCTGCAACATCGCTACAAGTTCTGCAGCAAGAACATTTATTTCAAGCGCGACATCCATACTTATATATTATAATGTAGTGCGCGAGAAAGCAGGCTGGTCCATCGCACAGAAATCATTGTCGAGGAATTTATAATAACCTACAATGCCAATCATCGCTGCATTATCCGTAGTAAAGCCGAACTTGGGGATAAATATCTCCCAGCCATAGCGCTTGGCGTAATCCTGATAGGCCTGACGCAAGGCTGTATTTGCCGACACGCCACCCGACAGTGCTATACGCTTAATACCCAAAGCCTTTGAAGCCTTGTATAGTTTGTCCATAAGGACCGCAACCACCGTTGCCTCGAATGATGCAGCAAGGTCCTCCTTATGCGTCTCGACATAGTTCTCGTCCTCTGCCACCAGTTTGCGCAAGGTATAAAGGAAAGAGGTCTTCAGACCACTGAAACTATAATCGAATCCCGGGATATGAGGTTTGCTGAAGGCATAAGCCTTGGGATTGCCCTGTCGTGCCAGACGGTCGATGATAGGGCCGCCCGGATAGCCGAGTCCCATAACCTTGGCACACTTGTCCATAGCCTCGCCGGCCGCATCGTCGATTGTCTGACCGACAATTTCCATATCCTTGTAGCTGTTCACCTTGACTATCTGTGAGTTTCCGCCCGATACCATAAGACAAAGGAAAGGATACTCGGGAGCCTTGTGCTCAACGCCATCCTCTTTGATAAAATGCGCGAGGATATGTCCCTGGAGGTGATTCACCTCAACCATAGGAATATTCAGCGACGCAGCCAGTCCTTTAGCGAAGGAAACACCCACCAACAAAGAACCCATAAGACCCGGACCGCGGGTAAAGGCAATGGCACTGAGCTGTTCTTTGGCAACCCCGGCCCTTTTGAGAGCAGCGTCAACCACAGGCACAATATTCTGCTCATGGGCACGCGACGCAAGCTCGGGGACTACACCACCGTACTGTTCGTGGACAGCCTGGCTTGCAGTTACATTGGAAAGCACTACATCACCACGCATCACGGCAGCCGACGTATCGTCGCACGATGACTCTATTGCCAATATATATACATCTTTCTTTTCCATAATACATAATTGAAGCTCCACGGTCATTACACAATGCATGAGAGGATGATGCAGAGCCTAAACTCACAATAAAATATTTTGTTACGCGAAGATACAATATTATTTCTTTTTACTTACCTTTACAAAGCAAAATCTTTCAAAAGCGGCCCGATGCGCATAGAGATATATACCAAAAGCAAGGATTTACCCGAACTCATCGACGGCCCCGTCCTGCACTCCCCTACAATGTTCCGCACCATTGAGGACAGCAAGATGGGAAAGCCTTATATGCTTGTTGCCAACGACGAGCATGGTATTGAATTCGGGCATATACTCATTGTAAAAAGACGCAGCATACGTTTCATTCCACCGGTCCTGAGCGTATGGTATTCCATTATGGGCGAAGGGGCTTACAGGCAAGAGTGCACTGACCGCGAAGGGATATTTGCCCTGTTCCTTGAAAAAGTGTTCGACATGTTCGATTTTCACCACACTTTCATAGAGGTACAAAACATTGAAGACTCGCGTTTTGCATACGCTTCACTGCGCAACCACAATTTCATCCCCATACGCGACCACAGGAACTATATATCACTGCACAGCAGAAGTCCACAGGAAAGGCTATCCCGTGCCTACAAGGCACACATACGCAAGGCCGAGCAGACAGGAGTGACCATGCGCCGTGCAGCAAGCGATACCGAGATTGAAGAGGCACTGCAGATGATGAAAAATTTCTACCGCAGCAAGACCCGCAAGAAACTGCCACCTAAAGAGTGTCTTTTCAAGATGCTGCACAACGACGACGGCACACTTTCGGAAAGCGCAAAAATGTTCCTTGTAATCTACAAAGAGAGGATAATCGGGAGTTCAATATGTCTTTATGAAAAAGGACGTGCCCTGCTGGCCTACAGTTGCGGACTGCGCAAGAGATTCCCGTTGCAATTCCCCGGAATAATGGCAATCTGGGCTGCCATCACCGATGCCAATAAGCAGGGATATGACCACTTTGAGTTCCTTGAGGTAAGGGGGCTGTCAAAACTGCGCAAAAGTTTTTTGGGAACCATCGGCAGTTTCGGCGGTAAAGAGGTAAGCACCCTGCGTTGGTACCACTTCAAATGGAACTGGGTAAACAAATTTTTACGTTGGATATACGTTTAGCCCAAAAACCGCGTTATATATCAGTATATACACGCACACAAGGACAATGAAATTCAGATTATATATAACAATCATATTCGCGATACTGTTTGTACAAGGGGTTACGGCACAGAAGGTAACCATCAAGGGCCGTGTCACCGACCAGAACCAGAAGCCCATAGAGATTGCCAACGTCAGTGTTGTGGGCAAGCCTGTGGGCACCGTCTGCGACCTCAACGGCAACTACTCGCTCACCTGCGAGAGCAGCGACAGCCTTGTCATCGCATACTCGATGATCGGCTACCAGACACGCAAGCGCACTTTCAAGAACCCCACCGACACACTCGTCGTAAACGTCACCCTTCCCCCGGCGGACATCATGCTCGACGATGCCGAAATCATACACAAGGAGCGGCAGATGACCACTACCCAGCAGATTGAAGTACCCGAGAAACTGCGTCTGAACCCCTCGGCAAGCGGCAACGGCATTGAGGATATAATAAAGTCACAGGCTGGAGTAAGCGCCCACAATGAGTTGAGTTCGCAATATAATGTCCGTGGCGGTAATTTCGACGAGAACAGCGTATATGTCAACGGAATAGAGATTTACCGTCCGCTGCTCATCAGGGCCGGTCAGCAAGAGGGACTCAGCTTCCTCAACCCCGACATGGTGGGCTCGATAGCATTCTCTACCGGTGGATTCGAGGCTAAGTACGGCGACAAGATGTCGTCGGTACTTGACATAACCTACCGCAAGCCGCGCGAGCTTGAGAGCAACATCTCCTTGAGCATGCTCGGCGCGAGCATATATGCAGGCTGGGGCAACAACAGGATAAGTTTCTCCAACTCACTACGCTACAAGAGCAACCAGTACCTATTGGGAACCCTTGACACCAAAGGAGAGTACAACCCCGCATTCATCGACTACCAGGCATACCTCGATTGGCGCATAACCGACAAACTCAGCCTGAGCCTCATCGGAAACATCGCACGCAACGAGTACGAGTTCACTCCCAGCGACCGCAAGACAAGCTTCGGAACCCTGGAAGATGTCAAGGAGTTCAAGGTATATTTCGACGGATGGGAACGCGACCTCTTCCGAACAATATTCGGCGCGGCATCACTCAACTACACACCCAACGAGTACAACCAGTTCACTCTGCAGGCCTCGGCATTCAACACCAACGAGGAGGAGACATACGACATTGTGGGAGAATACTGGCTGAACGACATCAACACCGATGAGACAATGAGCGTGGGAGGATATATGGAGCACGCACGCAACTACCTTGAGGCCGACGTGCAGAGTCTGTCGTTCACCGGACGCCATTACATCGGGGCACACAACCTGCGTTGGGGTGCCGAATGGAAAATCCAGCAGTTCAATGACAACCAGCGCGAGTGGGAGTTGCGCGACTCGGCAGGATATAACGTACCGGTGCACCCCGACGGCCTGCGCCCCGTCTACAGCCTCAAATCAAAGACCGACAGCGAAAGCAACAACTTCTCGTTCTATGCACAGGATACATACAAGTTCACAAACAGCATAGGCGTGATATCCATAAACGCCGGAGTGAGGGTATCCTATTGGGACTGGAACAAGGAGTGCATAATATCACCACGTGCATCGATAGGACTTATCCCTGAATTCAACGACAACATGACATTCAGGTTAGCGACCGGTGTCTATTACCAGACCCCGTTCTACAAGGAGATGCGCGACACCACAACAGTAGAGGGTATTTCCTCAGTTACACTCAACAAGAAGATAAAGTCACAGCGCTCGATACACTTTGTACTTGGCTACGATTACCATTTCAAACTTGCCGACCGTCCGTTCAAGTTCACTGCCGAGGCATATTACAAGAAGCTGGACAACCTTATCCCCTACAATGTGGACAATGTGCGAATAGTCTACTACGGTGAGAACTGCGCCCACGGATATGCCACAGGACTTGACCTCAAATTATTCGGCGAGTTCGTGCCGGGCACAGACTCATGGCTGACATTCTCCATAATGGACACAAAAGAGAAAATCAACGGCGGCGACTGGATACCCCGCCCCACCAACAGCCGTTTCAACGCATCGCTCTACTTCACCGACTACTTCCCCGGCACCGACCGTTGGAAGATGAGCCTGCAGGGAGCATATGCCGACGGACTGCCTTTCGGGCCGCCGCACACCGGCCGCGAGAAACAGCGTTTCAACGCACCGGCATACAAGCGTGTGGATATAGGCATGTCGTACCGCCTTCTCAACAACGAGGAGCACATATACCGCACTGGTATACGACAATACCTCAAGAACGTGTGGTTGGGAATAGACGCATTCAACCTGCTCGACATAAACAACGTGAACTCGTATTACTGGGTGAGCGACGTGAGCAACAACAACTACGCCGTGCCTAACTACCTCACCGGCAGACAGATAAATTTCAGGATTCTTGTGGAAATGTAAAGCCACAGACACTCTACACATCAGGACGCCCTCAAGGGTGTCCTGATGTATTTTTATGCTAACATACACATTATTAATAAAATATTCTTATCTTTGCGCTAGCGCGAATATAGGATGCGGCTCGGGATAAAAAACAAGTAAACATGTTTTATTCTCCACTCGCCTTTCACAATCTTTGCTTAATTGTATATTATATGCGCTATACAGCACATTCACTGCCGCAAAATAAAAAGAACATAATATGAGAAAAAGAATTACCACACTGGTTCTGCTGATGATGACACTTTTCACAGCAGTCACCGTCAACGCCCAGGCGCCTATAGCTACGCCCCAGGAAGCCATAGAAGGCCTGCTCGACCGCATCGGCGGCAAGGGCGCATCGGATAAGTTCGTCACAGTAGTCGACAGTTCGCTCGCAGGAGCCAACGGAGAAGACGCATTTGTCATCACCTCGCAGGACGGCAAGCCCTGCATCAAGGGAAACAGTGTCCTGTCGGTGGCAACAGGTATCAACTGGTACCTCAACCACTATGCGCACATAAACCTCACATGGAACAACCTCACAACAGACCTCACCGCAGTGTCATTGCCTGTTCCCGCCGCCGAGGAGAAACGCACCAGCAGTGCAGCATACCGTTACGACTTCAACACCTGCACATTCTCATACTCTATGGCCTTCTGGACATGGGACCGTTGGCAGAAGGAGATAGACTGGATGGCACTGCACGGCATAAACGCTCCGCTTAACCTTGTGGGACTGGACGTGGTGACACGTAACTTCCTGCGCGAGATAGGCATCAGCGAGAGCGATATCAACAGCTACATTGCCGGCCCGGGATTCATCGCATGGTTCGCCATGAACAACCTCGAGGGATGGGGTGGAACAATCAATGCCAAGGATGTGGTGATGAACGGCAACCCCGACTGGTGGTATACACGTCAGGAACAGCTCTGCCGTAATATGTTGCAGCGTATGCGCGAGTTAGGCATGCAGCCCGTAATCCCGGGATTCAGCGGACAGGTGCCCAACTGCATCACAAAATATACCATTGAGGGCTTCAACAAGGCACATAAACAACGGCACATGGGCCGGCGGCTACACACGCCCCGACATCCTTAACCCGGCAAGCACAAGTTACCAGAACCTGGCCCCCATCTATTACAAACACCTTGAGGATGTGATGGGTGTATCAGAGTTCTACAGCATGGACCCCTTCCACGAGGGTTCATTGCCTGGTGGCGTCACAAACGAGAACTGCTACCCCAACGTGATGAAATACCTCGACGACTATTTTGCAGGCGTAAGCAGTGAGAAGAAGAACCTTTACAACACCCTAGACAAGGCCAAATGGATTATCCAGTACTGGCAGGGCGTGCCACAGAGCGGCGCTTTCAGCGTGATGAAGAACAAGGGCTACAGCGACCGTTTCATAGGTCTCGATCTCTTTGCCGACGCACGCGGAAAGGCTAAGTGGAACACTGCATACTTCAGCGGATGCGACTTCATCTTCTGTATGCTCCACAACTTCGGCGGACGCAGCGGAATGCACGGACGCTTACAGACAACAATGGAGGATTACTTCTCGGCCCTAACAAAGAGCAACATGAAGGGTGTTGGCGCTACCCCCGAGGGCACAGAAACCAACCCGATTCTCTACGACATGCTGTTCGAGCTTCCATGGATGGATGCAAGCAACCCACCCACCGTTGACGAGTGGCTCGAGGAATACGCCCATGCACGCTACGGCATAAAGAACGACAAGGCACACTCGGCACTGAACAGGCTGAAGGAGTCGGTATGGAACTGCCCCAACGACCAGCAGGGAACATCGGAGGCCGTAATCCTCGCACGCCCCAAATGGGCTCCCGACCGCGTTTCGAGCTGGAGCACGGCAGCCATCTATTGGGACACACAGGAGGTTCTTGTGGCAGCCGACGAGCTTATATCAATCAGCGACCTCATCACTACCGAAGACGGTATTGCCAACTACAACTACGACATCATTGACGTTGTACGCCAGTCGATGGTGGACTATGCATACGAGTTGCTGCCTCTTATCAATGTAGCAAAGAGCGAGGGCAACACCGACGAATACAAACGCCTCTACAACCTTTACCTGCAGCTTATGCTTGACCTTGACACAATGCTCTCATACGATGAGAACTTCAAGCTTGAGCGCTGGACAAGCCTCGCACGCAACATTGCCGACGAGGTAGAGGGCACAACCGTCAACGACCGCAACTGGCTCGAGTGGAACGCACGCACACAAGTAACAGTGTGGTCAAAGGGCGACACCGACCTGCACGACTACTCCAACCGCTGCTGGGCAGGACTCATAAAGGACTTCCACTATGCACGCTGGAAGAAGTTCTTCGAGAGCAACGGCGGCGCGCCGTCAGGCGGTTGGTTCAACGGTTTCGAGTACCCATGGACAGTGAATTTCACCGATTACGACTACTCTACCGTCAATATACCGACCGACATGAGCGCGACCGAGAAGGCAAAAGAGACATTCGGCAACTATTTCGGACGCATCAGGGGCGAAGGCAACAGCTTCATATTCCCAATGGGTGTAACACGTGACGCCACCGGTAGTAATGTCACACCTAAGGCATACCGCGGACAGAAGGCAGAACTGCCGCTTGAAATCGGCAAGGAGACAGCAATCACAAGCATCTGGATTGACCTCAACGGCGACCTTGCCAAGAACAGCAACGAGATGCTCACAGCCGACAGACTGTCGGTGGAGATACCTGCCGATGCCGAAATCGGACGTTCAAAAGCCACGGTAACATTCGCCGACGGCACAAGCATCACATTCGGCATCGCCATCGTTGAGGATATCACCGAGGCACGTACCGTAACCGTTACAGCCGCAGCCAACGGCACTGTAGCCATCGAGGGCAGCGAGGAGCTATCGGTAACAAATACCGAGGCTGTGACAATCATCGCCACACCGAACACAGGATACAATTTCAGCCATTGGAGCGACGCCCAGGGCAAGAAGGTGAGCAACAGCAACCCCTACACATATTACGGCAAGGCAACGGCAACATTTACCGCGAACTTCATAGAGGACAAGTGGGGTGTTCCTGCCGAGGACAAGGCCGACTGGAGCGACATAGCCGTACAGGCACAGTTCGTGCGACAGATAACATTCGCATACTACAACCGTAGCGCCGAGGTCATATACGAGGCTGGCAACACCCCGGCAACGCTGTTCAACACCGTTCCGCGCATCATGGATGTTCCGCGCGGCGCAAGCTTCAACGTTACATGGAGCGACCTCGAGAGCGATGCCCTCAAATACTGCTTCCTGAGCGCATACATAGACCTCAATTCCGACGGAGATTTTGACGACGAGGGCGAGCACCTCAAGAGCGTCGGCAGCCGCAATGCGCAGAACACCGATGTTTGCGAAGGCAACATTAATGTGTTGCTCCCTTACGACATTCCGCTTGGCATAACACACATGCGTATACGCTTTGACGGAGCATGGAAAGGCGGCTACAACACCACCCTGGGAGCATACCCCGCAAAGGGTACACTCAACCGTATGTGCTATGAGATAATACTCAACATCACAGAGTACTCAAGCACAGCATCACACATAACCGTCAAGGCCAACAACAACGAATGGGGAACCGTGGCAGTATCTACCGACGAGACCCCCGACGGCTCAAAGGCCACGAAGTGGGAAGTGTCACGCGGAGTACCATTCACCATTGAGGCAGCCACGGCCGAAGGTTGTGACTTCATCGGCTGGAAGGACCACTATGGACGCATCGTAAGCACCGAGCCTGTACAGCAGATGTACGCTGCAGAGGACGCCACATACACAGCAGTGTTCAGCAAAGGCGAGAGCAGGAATAACCTTGGAGCATTGATTGCAAAAGTAGAGACACTGATCAATGACCTTGCGACAGTTGTAGACCGTGGCAAGACAACAAAAATTACCATGCAGGCCAAGGACCCGAATGCAGCCAACTACATCTGGTCCAATGCAGCTGACCCCGAGGAAGGAAGCATACTCTATCTTGTAGACGGCATAAAGAACAACAGCACCTTCTTTTTCCACACCAACTGGCATAACCCGGCAACAGATGAGGGATACCATTATATTGAGGTAGACCTTGGGGAAGAAAACTACAATTCACTGTTCCAGTTCACCTACAATACCCGCACGACAAGCAGCGGCATGGATTTTCCCGACGCCATCACCCTCATGTGCAGCGACGACAAGCAGAACTATAAAGAGGTGAATACCATTGACAAGGGACTGCCACAGGCATCGAGCACCGACTACACATCGGACATAATAGACTGCGGCAAGAACTACCGCTACCTGCGTTTCAAGGTACTCGCCGAGCGTACATACTGGCACATGGGTGAGTTCGGCCTCAGCTCCATCGGCGGCAAGAGCACCATCAAGAGCGCATACAGGAAAGATGTCACCAAGGACGAAGTAGAGAACATCTATAACCTCATGGTAGCTGCAAAGTACCTGTACGAGAACAGCGTCGACAACAACGAGTTGGATGCCACATACAACAAGCTCGACGAGCTTTACCGCGCATTGCTCGTAACATCAGACATTAAGGAGATCACCGCCAGCGCCACCGTGGGTTCCATATACGACCTGAACGGCCGCATGGTACCAGACAGTACCAAAAGCGGCATTTACATTATCAACGGGGAAAAAGTACTGGTTAAGTGAGAGCTGTCAAGGTGCAAATAAAGTAATTACCAAAACCTCGACAGCCGAGCTGCAATAGGTCGCACGAAGCATGGGCGAAGCTCATGCCGGGCGGGTTGCAATAAGCGAGAGCTGTCAAGGTGCAAACAAAGTAATCTATTAGCCAATACGCGAACCTGTCATTGCCTTTAGCCCCTGCGGGCGGCGACCTACGGTTCCGACAGAGCACAGCGACGAGGAATCTCGAAAAACATGAACAAGAGATTCCTCCTCATTTCAATCGTCATCGACAAAACGCCAATTTCAGCATGACTTGTTACATTGATTTCACGTTGTTATATAATATTTAACCCCTCACCGCTCCGCGGAGCTCCCCTTGATTACAAGCAAGGGGAGCAGTTTTTTGTTCCGACTGTCGGTTTACCGATTGAGGAGTAGAAAAACCGTATTACATCAACAGCGTCAAGGCTAAACCTTGACGCTGTTGATATTCTGTATAAAACTTACTTTTTGTCTGTCGCAACCTCCTTGCACTCCTTTTTACACTCGCCTTTTTGGCAATCGTTCTTTTTACAGTCGGCTTTCTTGAATTCACCTCTTCTGCCGGCATTCATCTTTGGTCCCTTACGGCCGGGAGCCTTGGCGAAGCCTTTTCCGGGACGCTTGCCCTGTGGTGCAAACTTCTGTGCCTTGCCATTGTTCTGCGGTTTGTAGAACACCTTCTGCAACTGTTTTGCAGTAAGGAACTTCGAGAACTTGCCGAAATATTTCTTGTCGAGCTTGGCAACCTTCTCCTTTGCATCCATACGTGCCTCGATATTCTTCTTCATCTGCTCATCGGTGAGGTTCTTGCCACGCACAACATCGGGGCGGCACTTTGCCATTTCCTGCAGATATTCCTTATACAATGGAGCGAACTCCTCGGCTGCGGCACCATCGAGTTTAAGCCACTTCTGCATCTTTGCCACGCGGAAATCGATTCTCTGCTCCGCAGTCATCTTCTGCCCTTTATCACCCTTTTTCTCCTGTGCTGTCGCCAAAGATGCAACGGCAACCATAAATGCCATAAATAAAATCTTGATCTTCATAATCTGTTGTTTTTGTTGTTCCGATTATTTGACACGTTATAAGGGAAAAGGTTTAAAAGGAAGAAGATAAACAGGCGGCGCACAACGGTTGTTGCACGCCGCCCTATCATAGAAACATATTACCTATTACTTGAATGCATCGAGGTTATGCTGCTCGTAGAGGTTCTTGCCCTCGGCTGTATAAAGGATGTCGATACGCTCCTTATAGAACTTCTCAACCTTACCGCGTACAACCTTCATTGTACTGTTCATCATACCGTTCTGCTCGGTGAAAGCCTCAGGAAGAACTGCAAAGCAGCTTGGCAACCAACGCTCTGGGAACATTCCGGCGTGCTCACCACCCTTCTTGAACATATCCACATCGGCCTTTACAAGGTCACAAGCAGCCTTACGGCCCTCCTCGGTAGAGAGGTCGAGACCCTTAGCCTCAAGAGCGCGCTTGATATTGTCCTTGTTAGGAACGAACAATGCAATGGTATAAGGAGACTGGTTGTTGTAGAGGATAACCTGGTCGATTGTGGGGCAAAGACTCACGAATGCCTCCTCAATGCCCTCGGGGCTGTACTTCTCACCGTCACTTGAGATAAGAAGGCTCTTGAAACGGCCCTTCACATAGAGAAGATTCTCCTCGGACATATAACCGAGGTCACCTGTGTAGAGATAACCGTCGCGTACAGTCTCGGCTGTAGCTGTAGGATTCTTCCAGTAACCGGCCATCACATTCTCGCCCTTAACGACAATCTCGCCAAGCTCGCCTACAGGAAGCTCCTTGCCATCGGCATCACAAATCTTGAGCTCGATGGGCTTCACAAGCTTGCCGCTTGAACCGAAACGGTAAAGCTCGGGACCGTTTGAAGAGATTACCGGAGTAGCCTCGGAAAGGCCGTAACCCTGATACATCGGCATACCCACGCCAATGTAGAAGTTCTGCAACTCCTTGTCGAGCAACGCACCACCACCGATGAAGAAACGGAGCTCGCCACCGAAGTTCTCACGTACCTTTGAGAAGATGAGGCTGTCGAACAGCGCTACAAGAGGCTTGAGGAAAATGCGCAGACCCTTTGAATCGAGGCTGCTCTCGCCATAGTACTTCTGGCGCACTGCCATACCCCAGTTGAAGAGAGTCTCTGTGAACTTGCCCTTTGCACGGATGGCACCCTCGATGTTCTTCTTGAATGTCTTTGCCAAAGAAGGAACAGAAAGGATGAAGTGAGGACGTACCTCCTTGATGTTGAGAGGAATGTTCTTCAATGTCTCAAGACCTGTGCGGCCCACCTGTACAGTAGCAGCTGTAGCACCGCATGACATCATGATGTAGAAACCTACAACGTGAGCGAAGCAGTGGTCGAGAGGCAGAATGATGAGTGTGCGCCATGTCTGGTCGATGGGCACGAGTGTCAGCGCCTGCTCAACGTTTGCTGTGTAGTTGCGGTGGGTAAGCATAACACCCTTGGGGTCGGCTGTAGTACCGCTGGTATATGTGATTGTAGCGATGTCGTCGTTCTTGATAGACTGTCCCACAGCGAGGAACTCCTCCATAGTGTGCTTTGCAAGGAACTCGTCACCCATCTTCATAACCTCGTCGACATGTATCTCGCCCTCCTGCAACTCGCCTGCGTTACCGAATACAATGATTTTCTCAACCTTGCTGAGCTTGTCCTTGATGGCGCGCACCTTCTTCAGCTGGTAGTTTGATACCAGAATGAACTTTACGTCGCCGTGGTCGAGACGGAAGTAGAGGTCATTGCTCTCTTCGAGCTTTATTGAAAGAGGCACGTTAACAGCACCTGCATAGAACATTGCAAGCTCACCGATGACCCACATATTGCATCCCTCGCTAAGGAGAGCCATATTGTCACCTTTCTTGACACCAAGAGCCTGATAACCTGCACCCAGGCGGTATACCTGTTCCTTTACCTGAGAATAGGTTGTTGGTTTGAATCCCTCTTTCTTGTCAGTTTTCTCCAAAAGGAATGTATTGTCAGGATATTTCCTTACCGATTCCTCAAAAAGATCTACCAATGTTTTTTTCATAACTTTATCTATTTATTGACAAGGGAATACCCCTTGTCCGATTTTCTGCCGCGAAGATACTAAAAACCTCAGAGATAAGCGGCAAGATAGTCAAATTTGTTTTAGTTTTACTTAAAAATAGGCACAAAAAGGACACACTTTGGAACTTGCTGCGATAAAAAAATCCCAATACAATGCCTTTTCGGCACAGGGTGCAAAAAAACTCAAAAAAATGAGGCTAATCCGTTTTATTGGCTATCTTTGCAAAAGTATGCAGGTGGAAAGAGTTGGCTTTGGCACATAATGACAACCTCTGTTCAATACCGGCTGAAACGAAATCTTACACATGCATCAAAAGACAAACATAACGACATTTTTCTTTATTACAAAGGACTATGAAAATTTCAAGAATCGAACACTTGGGTATTGCAGTCAAGAGCATCGAAGAGGCTCTGCCCTACTATGAGCAAGTATTGGGTTTCGAGTGCTACAACATTGAGACTGTAGAGGACCAGAAGGTGCGCACCGCGTTCCTGAAGGTTGGTGAGACAAAGATAGAGCTGCTTGAGGCGACCTCGCCCGAGAGCACAATCGCAAAGTTCATCGAGAACCGCGGTGAGGGCATCCACCACATAGCATACAAGGTTGAAGATGGCGTTGCCAACGCTCTTGCCGAGTGCGAGCAGAAGGAGATACGCACCATCGACAAGGCACCCCGCGCAGGTGCCGAGGGTTTGCAGATTGCATTCCTGCACCCTAAGGCCACACGCGGAGTACTCACCGAACTGTGCGAAGAGTGACGTTTAACAAGCAACGGATAATGCGCCCATTAAGGTCCTTAGAGACTTTGTAAAGGAGGCGCTAAACAGCTAAACAATTAAAATCACACAAAAACAGATATTATGAGCAAGCAATTTGAAAAAATCAAAGAGCTGGTCGCTCTGCGCGAGAAGGCGCGTCTGGGCGGCGGAGAAAAGGCCATCGTAAAACAGCACGAACGCGGCAAGTACACAGCACGCGAGCGCATTGACATGCTGCTTGACAAAGGCAGTTTCGAGGAGATGGACATGTTTGTGACCCACCGTTGCACAAACTTCGGCCAGGAAAAGAAGCAGTACCTTGGCGACGGAGTTGTTGTGGGCAGCGGAACAATAGAAGGCCGACTGGTATATGTCTTTGCACAGGACTTCACCGTAACAGGCGGTTCATTGAGCGAGACAATGGCACTGAAGATATGTAAGGTAATGGATATGGCAATGAAGGTGGGTGCTCCGCTTATCGGCATCAACGACAGTGGCGGTGCACGTATCCAGGAGGGTATCAACGCCCTTGCAGGATATGCCGAGATTTTCCAGCGCAACATCATGGCATCGGGTGTCATTCCTCAGATTTCAGGTATCTTCGGCCCATGCGCCGGTGGTGCGGTATACTCCCCTGCCCTCACAGACTTCACCATCATGATGGAGGGCACAGCATATATGTTCCTAACCGGTCCGAAGGTGGTAAAGACAGTCCTCGGCGAGGTGGTTACACAGGAGGAGCTCGGCGGTGCGAGCGTACACGCGAGCAAGTCGGGTGTCACACACTTCACTGCACAGACCGAGGAAGAGCGCCTTGCACTCATACGCAAGCTCATGAGCTACATTCCACAGAACAACATGGAGAGTGTTCCCGATGTACCATGTACCGACCCTATCAACCGCACAAGCGACATACTCAACAGCATAATCCCAGACAACCCCAACCAGGCGTATGACATGTACCGCGTTATTGCCGAGATTGTCGACAACGGCGAGTTCCTTGAGGTACACCGCGACTATGCACAGAACATCATCGTGGGCTTTGCACGCATGAACGGCAAGTCTGTGGGTATCGTTGCCAACCAGCCTTGCAAATATGCAGGTGTGCTCGACTGCAACTCTTCACGCAAAGGTGCACGCTTCGTACGTTTCTGCGACGCGTTCAACATTCCTTTGGTGACACTCGTGGACGTTCCGGGCTTCCTCCCGGGCACAGCTCAGGAGTACAACGCGGTAATCATGCACGGAGCAAAACTACTCTACGCCTATGGCGAGGCTACAGTGCCCAAGGTTACTGTGACACTGCGCAAGTCCTATGGCGGTTCACACATCGTCATGGCCTGCAAGCAGCTGCGCGCCGACCTCAACTATGCTTGGCCGAGTGCCGAGATTGCCGTTATGGGTGCTGCAGGAGCAGCCGAGGTTCTCTATGCCAAGGAGGCAAAGGAGGCCGAGGATCCAAAGGCATTCATCGCCGAGAAGGAGGCAGAGTACAACCGTCTGTTCGCCAACCCTTACCAGGCAGCGAAGTACGGCTACATCGATGACGTCATCGAGCCACGCAACACACGTTTCCGCGTGATACGTGCCCTTGCACAGCTCGAAAGCAAGCGTCAGGAGCTCCCACGAAAGAAACACGGAAACATTCCTCTATAAAACCACAGTATTATGGAAGACAACAAAAAGATTGACGGCGCAACTGTTGCAGCCATTTCAATGGCATTGGCGGCATACATGGGCGACAATGTACACGACAACGAGAGTGGCGTGCTTACAATAACATACGTGAACAAACATTGGAATAACCTAAACAGATAAATATCATGAAAGAGTACAAATATACAATCGACGGCAACAAGTACGAGGTTGCCATCAACGAAGTGGGCGAGACAACAGCAAAGGTTACAGTCAACGGTGCAGAATACACAGTTGAGTGGGAAAAGCCGGTTGAGGAGAAACCGGTCGTTAAGGTTCAGCCTGTAGCTGCAAAGCCAGCTGCCCCTGCAGCACCCGCAGCAGCACCTGCAGCAGCACCTGTCAGCGGCAACGCCATCAAGACTCCACTGCCGGGCGTAATCATCGACGTAAAGGTAAATGTGGGCGACACAGTAAAGAAGGGCGACACAGTTGTTGTGCTTGAGGCAATGAAGATGGAGAACAACATCAACGCCGACCGTGACGGAAAGGTTGTTGCCGTACACGTTGCAAAGGGCGACACTGTTGCCGACGGTGCAGCGCTCATCGTGCTTGAGTAATACCTGACAGAACAATATGACCATCGGAGCCGGCTGTTGAATGCCGGCTCCGATGGTTTGATGTTTAAGCACCCCTACTTTCTTAATTGATTATACCCCTCACCGTTTCGCAGAGATGAGTCCTCCTCTGTTTAATAATAGAGGATTGGGGCTGCTTGCGGTAGAGGAGATTGATAATTGTTTGTTTTATCTCCTAACCCTTTTGGGAGGGTTTCTTGAAAGACTCCTCCGTCACTGCGCTTCGCTTGTGCCACCTCCTCTATGAACAGAGGAGGACTCAAGTCTTTTATTTTTAAAAAATTAAATACATGCTCATAGTCCTCCTCTTGCTTTAGTAAGAGGAGGGGGACCGCTTGCGGTGGAGGAGATTATTAAGGGAGCACTTTAAGATGTTTTGCACCACCCATATTAACGTAAGTCCGATATAACAAATTCCGCGTTTTTGAGACGCTTCGCTTTGCTCCAGCATGACAAGTACGCAAAATCACCGGATTACCATCCCGACAGAATGCAGCGACGAGAGCTCTCTCCTCATTACAGTCATCGACAAAGTGCCTTTTCAAACAGAAAAACCGGAAATTCCCACAAACATCGTTCATCGTTCATCGTTAAATGTTATTCCCACCCACAAAAAAACAGCAGCAACCTTGCGGTCACTGCTGTTTTCATTATCGAGTGTGCTTATTACTCAGTCTTTGGCTTGCGAACGCACTTTCTCTTTGGCTTCTCCTCAGCAACAGGAGCCTCCTCGACAGCCTTCTTGGCAGCCTTCTTCTCCTTTGTCGCGAGCTTAGTCTTGAGCTGCTCAACCTCAGCCTCCAGCTGTACGATCTCAACCTCCTGGTTGTCAATCACCTGCTGCAAAGCACCGAGCTCCTCGTTATCCATATCAGGATACTGAGCACGTACACGTGCGAGGAAGTCACCCAGGATGTTCATATAGTTGGTGAATGCGTCGTATGGAGACTCGTAGATGCAACGCTCTGTGATGATACCGTTCTGCTTTGTTGTCATAAAGCGGAGGTTCTCGGCAGCCTGCAGGTAGTCGAAATCCTGCTTGAGCTTCTTGTCATCGGTGAGCATGATACGGTCAGCAACACTGTAGAGCTTGTTGAAAGCCTCACGCTGCAAGGTGTTACCCAACCATGAACTTGCGTCGCGCTCCTCGTCCATCCAAGAGAGTGGATAAGGAACCTCAAGTGGACCTACTGACTTGTGGTTGTCGATAACCTCGGATGGAGTAGCGAAAATCATACCCTTGGCAGCTGCACAAGCAGGAAGAGCCTTAAGGAAGTCAAGGATGTGTGACGACAGAGGCTGTGCCATACCGATAGCCGAGAGGTTCATGAAGATGTTGATAACATTCTCCTCCTCGGGGAACTGTGAAATCCAATCGATGTATGTCTCGGCAAAGAGAGGATACTCGCTCCAATCAGGGTTAGAGAAACGGAGTGAAATATCGTCTGACAGTTTGTAGTCACGGAGCAACAGCTTCAGGTTAGAAGCAAGTGCGCAGTTGTATACGAAGTGTGGGCTCTTCCATGCGAGGATGTGCTTTGCACCCTCTGAAAGCATACCCTTGAAGCCCATCTGTGATGCCATCTCACCAATCTCGTCTGAATAGATGAGACCTGAGTTGCGCAACACCTTCGGTTTTTTGCCGAAGAGCTCCTTGATCTTGCGGTTCTGACGCATAACCTCCTCCATGAACACCTCTTTTGATGCCAATGAAGAGAGACCGTGTGAATAAGGCTCGCAGAGGAACTCGCAACTGCCTGTCTTGTTGATCTCGTGGAGCAACTCGATTACCTGTGGAGCATAGAGCTCAAGCATCTCGAGGCCTACGCCTGATACTGAAAATGCCACTTTGAATGCACCGTTGCTCTCCTTGATCATCTCAAGCATAGTCTGGAGAGCAGGGACATATGACTTCTCGGCAAGTTCGATAGTCATACTCTCGTTTGCATAGTCATCATAGTAGTAGTGGTCACTACCGATATCGAAGAAACGATAGCGCTTCAACTGTCTGATCTGATGCAACTCGAAATAGAAACAGATTGTTTTCATATTATTTCTTTATTTTAATTATTACCAACCCAATACTTTTTCATACATTTTACGCAGTCTCAATGCAACATCCTCCCATGTTATGCTGTCAACCTCTTTGCGGCCCTCAACCTTGAGGTATTCATAGAGAGCCTCGTTGTTACAGATTGAGTAGATAGCATCGGCCATTGCGCTGATATCCCAATAGTCGGTCTTGATACACTTGTCGAGAATCTCGGCACAACCTGACTGCTTTGAGATGATTGAAGGCACGTCGCACTGCATAGCCTCAAGCGGAGAGATACCGAACGGTTCACTTACCGAAGGCATGATGTACACATCACTTGCCTTGAGGCACTCGTAAACCTGACGGCCACGCATGAAGCCCGGGAAGTGGAAGCGGTCGGAGATACCGCGCTGTGCAACAAGACGTATCATGTCGTTCATCATGTCACCGCTACCGGCCATACAGAAACGGATATTCTTTGTCTTCTTGAGAACCTGCGCTGCAGCCTCAACGAAGTACTCGGGACCCTTCTGCATTGTGATACGGCCAAGGAAAGTAACGACTTTCTCGCCCGGTATCTTCTTGGGAACGATGTCAAGGATATCCTGTGACAGCGGAGTAACCGCATTGTGCAGTGTAGAAACCTTTTCAGGATTCTGGTGGTACTTGTGGATGACGGTCTGGCGTGTCAGCTCGCTCACACAGAAGATGTGGTCGGCGTGATCCATACCGTTCTTCTCGATTGCATAGACAGTAGGGTTTACGTTACCACGGCTACGGTCGAAGTCGGTAGCATGCACGTGGATAACGAGCTTCTTGCCCGACACCTGCTTTGCGTGGATACCTGCGGGGTATGTCAACCAGTCGTGAGAGTGGATGATGTCGAACTCCTCGGTACGTGCCACGACACCTGCTATAATCGAGTAGTTGTTGATTTCATCGTGAAGATTGTCGGGATAACCACCTGCGAACTCCATACAACCCAGGTCGTTGGTGTTCATGTAACTGAAGTCGCTGTATATGTGCTCTCTGTAACGGTAGTACTCCTCGGGAGTCATCACGTTGCCGATGCGTGAGTTTACATAGTCATGGTTGACGTCTTTCCACACGATGGGCACAGAGTTCATAGCAACTATTCTAAGGAAGCTGTTATCCTCGTCGCCGTATGGTTTGGGGATACAAAACTTAATCTCCACATCGCCCTGCTGAACGAAGCCTTTAGTAAGTCCGTAACTTGCAGTGCCGAGTCCTCCTGAGATATGAGGAGGAAACTCCCAACCGAACATTAATACTTTCATATCTTATCCCTCCATTTTAGATTCGTACTGTTTTAGTATCTGGCTTGTCCTGAGGATAGCCGCCACGTTCATTGCGAATGCCACCGCACCGCGTCCCTTGAATGGCGGGTTACCATCGAACACTTCGGGGATTGAACCCACGCAGTGCTGTACAATCTCATCCTCGTAGCCGATCATCTGGCGCTGAACGAACGAAACGCCGCTCATCTTGTAGATCTTGAGGTATGCCTCGTAGTAGAAGCCACCCAACCAAGGCCAAGCTGTACCCTGATGATATGCATAGTCGCGCTGTATCTGTGGACCTACATAGTTGGGGTTGTAGCCCACGCTCTTTGGAGAGAGTGAACGCAAACCACGTGGAGTAAGCAACTCCTTGGTCACAGTATCAAGGACTTTCTTCTTCTGCTTCGAGTCAAGCGGAGAGTAGTCGAGGGCAACAGCAAAAATCATGTTAGGACGTACGCTCCAGTCAACATAGTCACCGTCGACATAGTCGTACAGATAACCGTGCTCGTTGAGGAACACCTCGGTGAATGCCTTGCCTGCAAGAGGGATAAGGCGCTGGAGCGAGTTCTTCACATCCTCGTTGTTTGTGAGCACAGCCATCTCCTCAATGAACTTGAGGGCGTTGTACCACAATGCATTGATCTCGACTACATAACCTGTACGTGGAACAACAGGACGGCCATTTGCTGTAGAGTTCATCCATGTAACCGCCCTGTCGCGGCCGTATGTTGCAAGCAGGCCGTTAGGTGTGACACGCAGGTTGCTGTGTCTGTTGTTGCGTATGAAGTCATAGATGCGCATCAGGAGGTCGGCGTACTGGTCGCGACAAGCCTCAAGGCTGCACTCCTTGGCATACTGCTGGATTGCCCAGATAGCCCACAGGAGAACATCGGGATGCTCCATCTCATAAATCTTGCACTCGCTCTCCTTGTCATTGATGAAATCATCGATGGCAATGCGTGCAGTCTTCATCACGCGCTCATACTCCTCGACATTACCCTGCGAGAGTGTAAGACCGGGCAATGAAACGAAGAGGTCACGTGCACGGCACTTGAACCAAGGATAACCGGCAAGGATGTATGTGTGCTTGCCCTGCACATTGAAGAACTGGTTACCGGCGCACTTCATACAGTTCATGAAGTCGTCACGCAAGAAACGGATCTCCTCCTCATGTTCGAAGGCAGCCTTCATTGTGCGTGAGGTGATAGGTGAAACACCACCCGAGAAGACAATGCTCTCGCCCGCCTTCATCTTTACCTCGAAATAACCGGGAACGTACAAGTCCTCGTTGAAATCGTAACCGCGTTCAAGCTCCTTGACATACTCTATGCCACGGTACCAGTCGGGACGGTAAACGAACTCGTTCTTCTTGTTGAGCTGCATGTAGAGGTCGGGGTAGTCGGCATACATGCGCATGCTGATACCGTTCTCAACCTCCTTGTAGCTGCGATCGGCGATATTGTTCTCGTGTGTGTACTCACGCACGCTGCGGAATGCACAGAACGGACGCAGACGCAAAGTAACTGCCGTGTTCGCCTTCAAGAGGGTGTAACGAATAAGGATTCTGTTCTCGTGATGTACAAAGGCTTTCTCTTTCTTAAGCCAAACGCCACCCACATTGTAGATTGTGGTCGGCACGCGCTCCCAGGCAAACTCGCGAATGTACTTGTTGCCTCGTGGGCTGAAGTTGTCACCATTATACTTGTGCAGACCCAAGTTGAACTCCGCACCGTGCAACACTACAGTCTCATCGAGCGACGACAGCAACACGTGGTTCTCGTCATCGAGTTCGGGGATGGGGACAACCAACAGACCGTGATACTTACGTGTGTTACAGTCTACAATTGTAGAGCAGTGGTAAGCACCCGAGCGGTTAGTTCTCAGAATCTCCTTTTGCAACGACTCTTCCAAGTTCGTCATCAGCGTTTTTTCGAATCGCAAATAACTCATCTCGTACGAATTTATGTATTAAAAAATAAAGTTCTATAACCCCCCAAATATAACAAATATTAAAATCAGCGACAAGCAACAAGGGGTAATTTTTTAAAAATTAATGAAAAACGACGGAAAAATCACTCATTGAAGAGCGAAATGGTCACTTTGAAGCCGATTTTATGGAAAGAAACCTTCTCGAAGCCTGCAAAAAGGCCAACATTGATATACGGGGTCTCAACGCCATAACCGCACTCCCAATAGGGACAAAGATGCGAAATGAAGAGCATGCCGGCATAAAGAGTCTCGTTTTTTATAAAACTGACACGTGGCGCAATGCGTTGCAGCAAGAGCAGCGGAGACTCATAGCTGGCATTCAGGCGGACATATTTTTTCGCAGCATTGTACCACTCCCTATCGAGCAGCTGAAAGACACCGCTCAATTCGTCCTCCTTGTCAAGCGCAAGGAGGTTATCCTTGAGGAATGCATAATCGACAAAGAAGACATCCTTTGTATAGAAGTAACCGCCAGTACCTGCACGCAGGTAGAGCGAAGCGCCCGGTGAGAGATGATACTTGCGCTGCACATCAAGCTCGGCACGGGTATACACCCCGTGAGAGCCGAAAAGACCGCTTACACCCTGCTCAACGTCGAGCGAGAAGCATGGAGCCAAAGAACCCACATTCACTTTGCGCCCGTTGGAGATATAATAATACATACCGGGTTGCCATGTGATGCGCGCATGGGGTGCGAATTGGCGGTAGCGGCGCTTTGGAGCATCGTCGCCTGCGGTATCGTCCACAGCATCGCCATAAAGGGAGCGTTTGTAGAAATTCGCACCCAGCATCACCTCAAGGCCATTTACAGGCTCAATGGAGGCATCGAGTTTCAGATGAAAATCGCGATAATAAATCAACGGCAGTTCATCAAAACGCAATGAATCGAGCGGGCTATCCTTTATAAGGTCAAGGAACGCGCTGCTATAGACACTGCTTCCGCGCCCCACATCCAACGAAAGCCGTCCGCGGTGCATAGGGGCGAACGGGAGCACACTGCGCACGTTCCAGTAGAACTCCTTATGCTTGAAACTGTAGCCCACCATAGGCCTTACCGTAAAAACCTGACCGGCACGCATACGGAGCCTGAAGTTGAGAGAGAACCTGTAGGCCAAGCCACGACTCGAACTATATGATAGACACGACGGGTTAACAAGCGGAGAGAAGCGCAGGTCGCTCTCACCCCATGCTACGGTGTGGCTGCTGAAAGCCTCATCACCCACCCTCCACAACAGGCGCCTTATACGGAACTCATCGTCGACGACAGCAAGAGAATAGTCTGTGGAATCACTCTTGTGTGAAGCTGCTTTCGAGGCATAGAAAAGCGAGTCGGACACACACAGAGGACGCAAACGCAGACTGTCCATAGGCACATCTTTCATGGCATACAGATGGGCAGTTCCAATATGCCTTGCTGTTATATCGTACCTGTCATGTGGGGTTTTCACATCACTATGCCGAACCACGTTAGTACGACTGAACACGCCATTGGCCGTTATATCCATCCTGTTGCCGAGAAAACCATAATCGATGGAAAGGTCAATAGAATCCACCAGGCACCTATGACCCGGACGTTGCCCCATAAAGAGTGTCACCACAAAGCGACACTGCTCGTCCCATCCCTCCAGGACCAAACGCAACGGGAGTTCATCGGCATCACTTACAAGGATGCTTCCCTTGCTGAAAAGCTGTATATTGTCGTAACGCGAAGTAAATTCAACAAGAGTCTCTCCTAGAGCAACGTGTGACTCGCAGAAAGCATAATCGTAATATTTGATATTGGCAGAATAGAGCGGTGAGAGGAATTCACCGTTGAAGAGTCTCTCGCCGTAAAACATAGGGGTTATAAAGGAGAGCACCCTATCCATCTCACCTTTTCCACGTCTATGGGTCGTTTGCGAAGAGAGAAGCTGCATTTCGGGCAACTTACCGTAAAGTGAACTGAAGTTATAGAGATACTCCGAAAGGTAGCTGTTCTCATCCTTGTCAAAGCGGGTCATGTCGGGGAAGTGGTTGACAAAGAGATTCTTCTTCTCCACCTCCACCTTTTGCCTGATATAAACGACACCTTCGACACCACTCACATCATCTACCGCCACGTTGTGAGAGAGACGCTCGACAAGCGCGGTGGCAACAGAGTCACGTTCCGCAGCCGGCAAGGAGAGCGGAAGCAACGATGCAAGTATGTAAAGCAAAAAGAACCTCATTGCAATTAGGCCAACAAAGGCGACTAAAATTCAATTTCGGCCGCCTCTGTTGTCTGTATGTCAAAAAAACAATTGTGATGAACAGAATTTATTCATCAATGCATTTATCTTACCGCAGCCCTTACTTTGAGCAAACGGTCAAGCAACCCCTCGAGAAGGTCAAGACGCAGCATATTGGCACCGTCACTCTTTGCAACTTCCGGATTCTCGTGAGTCTCGATAAAGAGTCCGTCGGCACCCACAGCAATGGCAGCCTTGGCAATGGTCTCAATCATCTGCGGCATACCGCCTGTGACACCGGCAGTCTGGTTTGGCTGCTGCAACGAGTGCGTTATATCCATAACCACAGGATAGCCGAATGTACGCATCTGCGGAATACCACGGAAGTCGACCACAAGATCCTGATATCCGAATGTGGTACCGCGTTCAGTAAGCATGACATTGCCCGCACCACCCTCGGATACAACCTTCTCTGCAGCGAACTTCATTGCCTCGGGAGAGAGGAACTGTCCTTTCTTGATATTCACGATTCGGCCGGTCTTTGCTGCCGCGACAAGCAGATCGGTCTGACGGCAGAGGAACGCCGGAATCTGGAGGATATCGACATACTCCGCAGCCATCTCGGCCTCTTCGGCAGAGTGGATATCGGTTACGACAGGGATATTGAAAGTCTCACGCACCCTGCGCAGAACACGCAACGCGTTCTCGTCACCGATACCGGTAAACGAATCGAGACGCGAGCGGTTGGCCTTGCGGTACGACCCCTTGAAAACATAAGGGATATTCCTGTCGGCTGTCATTGCGACAATACGCTCTGCTATTCTCATAGCCATCTCCTCACCCTCGATGACACAAGGGCCTGCAAGAAGAAAGAAATTCTCAGTAGATGTCAATTCTCTGATAGTCATAATCTTTTATTTATTTTTGAAGGAATTATCAAATTAAGGGTTTCGGGCTCCACCACCACGTGAAGCGGAAATGAGGGTTTGAACGGACGCCCGTCGATACCGATGCCAGCACCGCCTACATCCTCAATGAGGATATCCGTTGAACGAAAAGGCTCCACCAGCTTGAAATTGAGTATTCTGCGACGCATGAGCATATGTAATCCCTCAAGGACACCCAGGAACTTTGGCATCCTGATGGCCGAGACATCGAGCCATCCGTTATATGGTACAGCGCTCGGAGTCATACCGTAGCCGCGCGAATTGCCGACAAAAAGCATCATGAGCTTTTTGTCCACCGTCTGGCAGTTCAGTCTGAACCTCATGCGGAAATTCTGCCTGCGGAAGAGAAGGTGAAAAGCACCCAGTACACGATACGCTACCTTTGCGAAGAATGTCCTTTTCTTGTTCGCCAGTTCCACAATATATGCAGACACACCAATGTTGAGCACATTCAGGAAATAGCGTTTCTTCTCCTCACCGTCCTCACTGTATATACAACATCCCACATCCACCTTGCGCAGACGACGCGTCATGATGCTGTCAATGGCCGACTTGTAATCATCGACAGCCATTCCCCAATAGCCGGCATAATCATTGGCAATACCGTATGGGATTATACCCATAGCCACCGTGTCACGGTTCGGGGATGACATTACACCGTTGATGGCATCCTGCAAGGCTCCGTCACCACCGGCTATGACAATTGTCCCATAGCCATTATCTGCGAACATACGTGCCTGACGTTCGATGGAATCAAAGTTCTCCGATTGTATAAAATCATACTCTACACCCTTTTCGGCAAGATATTCGCGTATCTCGCGCCACATTTTCATAGGGCGCATAGCACCAACTTTCGGTGCATATATTATACCCCAACGATGCCTGTTCCTGCTCACATTATCAATCATAAAGCATCTTCTTTATCTGTTCAACCAACAGCCCGCGCTCAAGTGAAGCATCAACCCATCTTATATCGACACCGCGTTTTTCCATGCCACGGAACCAGGTCATCTGACGCTTGGCGAACTGGTGTATTGCTATTTCCAATCCACGTACCATATCATCATAACCCATTGCCCCCGTAAGATAAAGTGTCAGGTATTTGTATTCCAGACCATAATATATGAGTTGTTCCGGATCAAGACCGCTATCGAGCAAGGCACGCACCTCTTCGACCATACCCTCTTTAAGGCGTTCACGCAAACGGCGGCTTATTCTCTCGCGACGCACCTCGCGGTCGACAGAGACGCCCACCACAAGTGCATTTATCTGTGGGAACGAGCGTTCTTCTACAGGGCAGTTGAGATAGCAGTTGAGATAATACTCCTCAATCTCAATGGCGCGGATTGCACGTTTCTTGCTGTCTGTATCCGTATTGTTATGCAGACTCTTATACCCGGCAAGGATTGCCGTGAGTTCTTCAAGGCTTTTCTCCTCGAGTCTTGCACGCAAGGCCGGATTTTCCGGCACAGGCAACAGGCGGTAACCGCGCAGCACAGACTCCACATAGAGCCCGCTGCCACCGCACATCACAGGGAATGCGCCACGTGCCTTTATATCTTCATAGGCCTTGAGGAAATCGTGCTGGAACTCAAAGAGATTGTATTTCTCGCCGGCATCGACGATATCAAGCAGATGCGAAGGCACTGTGACATCCCCACGGGTATACTCCGAAAGATCCTTACCGGTACCTATATCCATGCCACGATACACCTGACGGCTGTCGGCGCTTATTATCTCGGCTCCATCAATGGAGAGCGCGAGGTCCACCGCCAACGAAGTCTTGCCGCAGGCCGTCGGGCCCACCACCGCCAGTATATCATATTTTTCTTTACGTTCCTGCATAGCAAAATGCACATATACAATGCGCCATATTACAACGCGAAGTTAATGCAAGTTCGGCGCA
>RHMF01000122.1_pt1 | contig 33029 bp, 37 predicted proteins | sample 5365151 | NCBI WGS metagenome assembly RHMF01 (sample SAMN10266501, study PRJNA497801) | feces metagenome | isolation source: feces | host: Bos taurus | place: China: Prairie of Fairy Mountain | collected 2017-08-14 | reverse complement strand
GGCGGCAGCGGCGCGGTTTTTTTCGGCGGCTGCACCCTGAAATGCCGCTACTGCCAGAATGCCGCCATCAGCGGCGGCCCCGTGGGCAAGGCCATGAACAGCGGGGACCTTCGTGCCCTCTTTGAGGATCTGATCGCCCGGGGCGCGGAAAACATTGACCTGGTGACACCGACCCATTATCTGCCCACCATTCTGCCTGCCCTGGAGTCGAAACTGCCGGTGCCGGTGATCTACAACTGCGGCGGCTATGAGCGGCTGGAGAGCATCCGGGCGCTGGAGGGCAAGGTGGACATCTATCTGCCGGATCTGAAGTATGCCGATGCCCGTTTGGCCGGTATGCTGTCCGGTGCGCCGGATTATTTTGCCGTGGCCACTGCTGCCATCCGGGAGATGGTGCGCCAGGTGGGCGTGCCCCGGTGGGATGGCGAGAAGCTGGTGCGGGGCGTAGTGATCCGCCATCTGATCCTGCCGGGGCAGGTGGATAATTCTCTGAAAGTGCTGGATTGGATCGGAGAGAACTTTGCCTCTGGCCAGGTGCTGGTGAGTCTGATGCGGCAGTATACCCCCATGCCGGGCCTGCCGGCGCCCTTTGATCGGCCCATCACAGATGAGGAATACGATGCTGTACTCAGCTGGATGTATCTGAACGATCTGGAGGGCTTTGTCCAGGAAGACACCGCTGCCTCCACCGAGTTTATTCCCGATTTTTAAGAAGCGAAATGGTTGTTTGCTACCCTCTGTTGTAGGGGCCGGGCATGGCCCGGCCCCTACAAGGGCAACAGTACATGTAAACAACAATTTATCTACCCTTGCCTTTCCTTTTTGGGAAAGGCATTTTTTTATTTCTTTACAAAATCATCTATTCTTTTTCAAAGATCTGTGCTATAATGCGTATAATTGGTTAAAAATTGCCATTTTTACGTTTAAGGAGAATTGAAATGGGACTGTTTTCAAAACTTTTTGGCACCCGCAGCCAGCGGGAGATCAAACATATCCAGCCGATGGTGGACAAGATCCTGGCGCTGGAAGCAGAGTATTCTGCCTTGTCCGAGGAAGAGCTGAAGGCCAAGACCCCCCAGCTGAAGGCTCGCCTGGAGGCAGGAGAGACCCTGGATGACATTCTGCCCGAGGCTTTCGCCGCCATCCGGGAGGCTGCCTGGCGTGTGCTGGGCATGAAGCCCTATCCCGTGCAGCTGCTGGGCGGCATCGTGCTGCACCAGGGCCGTATCGCTGAAATGAAGACCGGCGAAGGCAAGACCCTGGTGGCCATTTTGCCCTGCTATCTCAATGCGCTCACCGGCCGTGGCGTCCATGTGGTCACCGTCAATGAGTACCTTGCCAAGCGTGACTCGGAGTGGATGGGCAAGGTCTATCGCTATATGGGCCTGTCCGTGGGTCTGATCATCCCCGGCATGACCCCGGCAGAACGTCGGGTCAGCTATGCTGCCGATATTACCTATTGCACCAACAACGAGCTGGGCTTTGACTACCTGCGTGATAACATGGCCATTTACAAAGCCGAACTGGTGCAGCGCGGTCATGCCTTTGCCATCGTGGACGAGGTGGACTCCATCCTCATCGACGAGGCCCGTACCCCTCTGATCATTTCCGGCCAGGGCGAGGAAAGCTCCAAGCTGTATGAAATGGCTGACTATTTCGTGTCCACCCTGCGCAAGCACGTCTATGCCAAGACCGAGGACAAGGAAGATTACGATGCCATCGACTGCGACTACTATGTGGACGAAAAGAGCCGCGCCGTCAGCCTGACTGCCAGCGGTATCGCCAAGGCCGAAAAGTATTTCGGCGTGGAAAACCTGGGTGACATTGAAAACTCCACCCTGTCTCACCACCTGAACCAGGCTATGAAGGCCCGGGGCCTGATGAAGAAGGACACCGACTATGTGGTCAAGGATGGCGAGATCATCATCGTCGACGAATTCACCGGCCGACTGATGTACGGCCGCCGCTACAACGAAGGCCTGCACCAGGCCATCGAAGCCAAGGAAGGTGTCACCGTGGCCCATGAGAGCAAGACTCTGGCCACCATCACCTTCCAGAATTTCTTCCGTCTGTACGAAAAGCTGTCCGGCATGACCGGTACCGCGCTGACCGAGGAAGAGGAATTTGGCACCATCTATCGCCTGGACGTGGTGGAGATTCCCACCAACCGCCCCGTGGCCCGTCGGGATCATTCCGACGTGGTGTACAAAACCGAGGCCGGCAAGTACCGCGCCATCATCGAGCAGGTGCGCACCTGCCATGAAAAGGGCCAGCCGGTGCTGGTGGGTACCATTTCCATTGAGCGCAGCGAGATCCTCAGCAAACTTCTGAAGAAGGCCGGCATTCCCCACAACGTGCTCAATGCCAAGTTCCACGAGCAGGAGGCCCAGATCGTGGCCCAGGCCGGTAAGCTGGGCGCGGTTACCATTGCCACCAATATGGCCGGCCGTGGTACGGACATCATGCTGGGCGGCAATGCGGAATTTTTGGCCATGAGCGAGCTGCGCAGAGGCGACTACACCGAGGAGCTGCTGTCGGAGGCCAACTCCTATGCCGAGACCTCCAATCCGGAGATCCTGGCCATCCGCGCCAGATATGAGGAACTGCTGGCCAAGTATAAGGCCACCATTTCCCAGGAGGCCGATCAGGTTCGCGCTGCCGGCGGTCTGTTCATCATCGGCACCGAGCGTCATGAGTCCCGCCGTATCGACAATCAGCTCCGCGGCCGTGCCGGCCGTCAGGGCGACCCCGGTGAGAGCCGCTTCTTCCTGAGCCTGCAGGACGATCTGATGCGTCTGTTCTCTGCCGACCGGATCATGGGCATGATGAATGCACTGGGCCTGGATGAGGATACCCCCATCGATGCCAAGATCCTCAGCAATGCGGTGGAAAATGCTCAGAAAAATGTGGAATCCCGTCATTTCCGCTCCAGAAAGAGCGTTTTGGAATACGACAATGTTATGAATACCCAGCGTGAGGTCATCTATGCCCAGCGTCAGAAGGTGCTGGACGGCGAGGACCTGCGGGAAAATACGCTCAATATGCTCCGGGGCGTGCTGGAAGGCTATGGGGCAGAGGACCTGCGTCGGTTTGAGGGTGTGTTCTATCCCTTCGGCAGCGTGGATGACGAGCCGGATGTGGAAAAACTCTACGAGCTGGCGCTGCGCACCTACGAAAAGAAGGAAGCGGAGTACGGCGAAAACGTGATGCGTGAGCTGGAGCGGGTCATCATGCTTCGTGTGGTGGATGAATATTGGATGGACAATATCGACGCCATGGATGATCTGAAGCAGGGTATCCATCTGCGGGCCTACGGCCAGCACGATCCCGTGGTGGAGTATAAGAACGAAGGCTACGAGATGTTTACCGCCATGGTCAATGCCATCCGGGAGGAGACCGTGCGGCGACTGTTCCTGGTGCGGCTGCAGCCGACGCAGGAAGTCAAGCGGGAACGGGTGGCCAAGGAGACCGGCACCGGCGCTGCCGTCAATGCGGTGGTGAAAAAGCAGCCGGTGAAGAAGCAGCAGAAGATCGGCCCCAACGATCCCTGCCCCTGCGGCAGCGGCAAGAAGTATAAAAAGTGCTGCATGCAGAAGGAGAAAATGACCGATTAAGCAGTGCCGCGGAAGGAGAAACCATGGCAATCAAGACCATACAAACTGGAACAATGGAATATTTGGTTGCCGAGGGCCTTTGGGTTCCCCATTGCTTTACTACCCGCCTGGGCGGTGTGAGCCAGGGAAGACTGGAGAGCTTAAACATCGGCATGGGCCGGGGAGATGATCCCGAAAATGTGGCGGAAAACTATGCCATTTTGGGAAGAGTCCTGGGTTTTGAACCGGAAAAGTTGGTTATGACCCACCAAGTGCACACCGATGTGGTGCGTCGGGTGACTCAGGCGCATCATTTGGGTCTGGATCATCATGCCTATCCCGAATGCGACGCGCTGATCACCTGCGATCCCGGTACGGCCCTGGTGATCTTCACCGCCGACTGTACGCCCATTCTGTTTTACGATCCCATTACCGGCGCTGTGGGCGCCGTCCATGCCGGCTGGCGGGGCACGGCTGCCGACATTGCCGGCAAAACGGTCCGTGCCATGTGTCGGGAGTTTGGCTGCGATCCTGCCCGGATCCGCGCTGCCATCGGTCCCAACATCGGCCCCTGCTGCTTTGAAACGGGACCGGAGGTGCCGGAGGCGTTGCTTGCCACCTTTGGCGCGGAGATCAAACCCTGGATCCGGCAAAAGGATGAAAAATTCTATCCGGACTTAAAACGCATCAATGCCTTTGCCCTGCAGCGGGCAGGGGTCATTCACATTGACATCAGTACAGAATGCACCATGTGCCGACCGGACCGATTCTGGTCCCATCGGGCCCACGGACCCCAGCGGGGCAGCCAGGGTGCCATCATCGTATGCAGGGAGGAGCAGACTTGAAACGAAATATCGCATTTTGCCTCTGTCTGGGCCTTCTGCTGAGCCTGTTGGCCGGCTGTGCCGGGGGTGCCGCCTATGTGCCCACCGGCGATGGCCTGGATCAGAATACTGTTGCCACCCGACCCAGCCAGGGCCCGGTGCAGGCACAGACGCTGACCCTGGGTTTTGATCCCGACAGCTCCATGAACCCCTATACTGCCACCGACCTGAGCAACCGCCTGCTGCTGTCACTGATGTATCAGCCGCTGTTCTCGGTGGACCGGCAGTATCAGGTCCATCCCATTTTGTGTAAAAACTATGTGGTTTCCCGGGATATGCGCACCTATACCTTCTATCTGGAGCAGGCTACCTTTGCTGACGGCACGGTCATCACCGCCGAGGATGTGGTCAAGAGCCTGCGGGCAGCACAGCGCAGCCCGGTGTACGGCGGCCGGCTGGGCAAGGTTTCGGAGATCCGCGCCACCCAGGATGGGGCGGTGCAGATCGTCATGAGCATCCCCTTTGAAAATCTGCCTATGTTGCTGGACATTCCCATTGTCCGGGGCAGCCAGGTGAACGATGCCCATCCCCAGGGCACCGGTCCTTATGTATGGGAAGAGAGCCTCAGCGGCCCCCGTCTGTTGCGGCGGGGCAACTGGTGGTGCCGGGCGGAACTGGCTGCCACGGCAGGCTCCATTGTTCTGATGGAGGTGGATGGTCCCACCACCCTGCGGGACGATTTTGAGTTTGGAAATATCGGCCTGGTCTGCACCGATCCGGGCCTGGATACCTATGTGGACTACCGCTGCGACTATGAGCTGTGGGAAAGCGAAAACGGCATTTTCCTGTACCTGGCCTGCAACAACAAGAAGGGTAAGGTGTTCTCCAACGGAAAGCTGCGGGCGGCGCTGACCCATGCCATCGACCGCAGTTTGCTGGTGACGGAGCATTACCGTGGCTTTGCCAAGAGCGCCACCTTGCCGGCTTCGCCTTCGTCCCCCTGGTACGACATGGCTCTGGCAGAACACTATGGCTATGACCCGGCGCTTTTCCGCACGGCAGTGGAAGAGGCCGGCCTTACCAACACGACTGTGACGCTGCTGGTGAACAAGGAAGACAGCCGCCGTGTCCGTGCGGCCCGTGCGGTGGCGGAAATGCTCACCCAGGCGGGTCTTGTGGTGAAACTGAGCATTCTCGGCGGCGACAGCTACACCAACGCGCTGAAAAAGGGCAACTATGACCTGCATCTGGGTCAGACCCGGCTGTCGGCCAATATGGATTTGTCCGCCTTCTTTGACCCCAAGGGCGCGCTGAATTTCGGCGGCTTGGGCGATGCGGAGCTCTTTGCGCTGTGCCAGGAGGCGCTGGCCAACGAAGGCAACTATTACACCCTCTATCAGCAGGTGATGGAAGACGGCATGCTGGTGCCCATCCTGTTCCGCAGCTATGCCGTTTACGGCCAGCGCGGTCTGTTGGACGGGCTGATGCCCGCCCGGGAACAGATCTTCTTCTACACCCTGGGAAAGGATCCGGAAGAGATCCGCACACAAGAATAAAAAGGACGGCGCTGCCGTCCTTTTTTCTTGCTTTTTATGCAGTGCTCGTCTATAATGAAAGAATAAATAATTTTCCTGGGAGGATTTGGAATATGGATCAGAAGCAATACAATGTCGCGGCCCAGGCCCAGCAGATCCTGGCGCAGGTGCGCAAGGTCATCGTGGGCAAGGACCACATCCTGGTGTGGGTGCTGGCCACCATTTTGGCCAAGGGCCATATCCTCCTGGAAGATATTCCCGGCGTGGGCAAGACCACCATGGCACTGGCGTTTTCCAGAGGTTTGCAGCTGGAGTGCAACCGCGTCCAGTTTACGCCCGATGTACTGCCCAGCGACGTAACGGGTTATTCCGTGCTGGATCAGCAGACCGGCCAAATGCGTTATCAGCCCGGCGCTGTGCTGTGCAATCTGTTCCTGGCGGACGAGCTGAACCGCGCCACCTCCCGCACCCAGTCTGCTTTGCTGGAGGCCATGGAGGAAGGCCAGGTCACCGTGGACGGTGTCAGCTACCCGGTTCCCCAGCCCTTTGTGGTGCTGGCAACACAGAATCCCACCGGTGCCGCCGGCACCCAGCTGCTGCCTGACAGCCAGATGGACCGCTTCATGATCCGTCTGAGCATGGGTTACCCCGGCCTGGAGGATGAAATGTCCATGGTCCTGGGTCGCCAGCAGGGCAATCCCCTGCAGCAGCTGCAGGCGCTGATGACCCGGGAAGAGCTGCTGCAGCTGCAGCAGCTGGTGGAGCAGACCCATGTCAGCCGGGATGTGGTGGCATATGCCGTGTCCCTGGTGCAGGCGACCCGCAGCCATCCGCTGATCCAGCAGGGCGGCAGTCCTCGTGCCACACTGGCTGTGATCGCTCTGGCAAAGTCTCTGGCTCGGCTGCGCCGCCGGGACTATGTGATCCCGGAGGATGTGCAGGAAGTGCTGGTGCATACGCTGTCCCACCGCCTGATTTTGTCCCCTGCGGCCCAGGTCCAGGGCAGTTCCGCTTCCGATGTACTGCAGCAGATCCTGTCGGAAGTGCCGCAACCGCAGCTGTAAGCGCCTATGCTGAAGCGCTGGATGTTGTATCTGGCGGTCTGGGTCGGCTGCCTGATCTTTTACTATGCTTACGGGCAATGGCTTGGCTGGGTGTTGCTGGCGGCGGTTTCGGTGCTGCCGGTATGCTCTCTTGTGCTGAGTCTGCCGGTCATGCTCACGGCCCGGCTGCAGTTGCGGATGCCTGCGGCGGTCTCCGCGGGCGACCTGACCGCGTTGGAGCTGACGCTTCGTTCGGTGTTGCCCCATCCGGACTGGAAGGTCCGTGTTTTGGCACATCATCCCCTCAGCGGCAAAACCTGGCTGCTGCAGCCCGGCTTTGACTGTCCCACGGAGCATTGCGGTGTGTTGGAATGCTCTTTTTCCCGGGGACGGATCTACGACTATCTGGGTCTGTTCTGTCTGCGCCTGAAAACACCGGAAAGCCGCACCCTGGTGGTGCTGCCCAAACCCCGGAAGCCTGCGGTGGTGCCGGATGCCCAGCGACAGCTGGCAGCAGCCTGGCGCCCCAAACCCGGCGGTGGTTTTTCGGAAAATCATGAGTTGCGGCTGTATCGCCCCGGCGACAGCCTGCGCCAAATTCATTGGAAGCTCTCCGGAAAGACCGGCAAGCTGATCCTGCGGCAAAGCATGGAGCCCCGGGGCAGCGGCATGCTGATTTGGCTGTACCTGCGGGGCGACGAAGAGACGCTGGATCATAAGCTGGGCAATCTTTGGTGGCTCAGCCGGTATCTTCAGGAGAATCAGCTGTGCCATGATGTGCTGGCCTATACCGACAGCGGCATTTTCCGCCGGCATGTGGATTCGGCCGAAGCCGTGCAGCGGGTTTTGGAAGAGCTGCTGGCCTGCCCGGCCATGACCGCTACGGAGGCGCCCGTCCACACGGACCCGGCGCCGCTGCAATATTACATCGGAGGTGACGAAGATGAAACGTCGTGACCTCCTGCATTTGCTTACAAACAGCCTGCTTGCCTTCGCTGCCGGCTTCTGCGGCGCGGGCTGTATCGTTACCGCCTTCCGCCTGCCGGTCACCATGCCGGTGCTGGCATGGCTGTGCGCCATTTGCAGCCTGGCCGTGTGCCTGAGTCTGCAGTTCCGCTGGGGTTTTCTGGTGTTGCTGCTGCCGGTGCTGCCGGGTTTGGAATACCTGAGCCATACCGATGTGGCAGCGCAGCTGCAGCAGCTGGCCTATGAGGTGCTGCACCGGTATCACAATGCCTATGGCTGGCCGGAGCCCGGCTTTGCCGTGCATGGCGGCCTGGAGGATCTGACCCTGGCATTGGCCCTGGTGGCGCTGCTGGCCACGCTGGTGGCAGCGGTGAGCCTGTCCCGCCGTCGCAGCTTTGGCGCGGTGGCTGCGCCGGTTTTGCTGCTGGCTACCTGCCTGGTTGTGGTGGATACCCCGCCGGACAGTGTGTATGTGTTTTGGCTGCTGAGCGATGTGGCGCTGGTACTGCTGACTGCCGGTGCCCGCCGCCGGGAGGACAGGGCCGGAAGCCGCCTGGTGGCACTGGCTTTGGTGCCGGTACTGCTGGCCAACTGGTTTGTCATGACGGTTCGGCCCCGGCAGGACTATCAGACACCCCAGGCACCCGGTCTGTATGAGAAGCTGGAGCAGTGGCTGGGACAGTTTTCGTCCCGCCCGGGAGTCGGGCAGGGTCCCGGCGACAACACCAGCCCGCCCCATATGGAGCAGACGCGGGTGGATCTGAGCGTGGTCGGCCCCAAGGGACAAAGCGAATACGTGACCATGCGGGTGCATAGCTCGATCGATGAGTTGCTGTATCTGCGGGGACGCAGCTATGGCACCTACGACGGAAAAGGCTGGATCGCCGATGCGCCCGAAGAAGAGGCGCTGGTGATTTTGGACCGGACCTATCTGAATATGGCCGGCTCCAAGCCCCGCAATCTGAAGATCACCACCATCGGCCTGCCCAAGTTCCGCTACACCGGCTATTATCTGCTGCAGAAAGCCACGCTGTACAACGGCCGGATTCCCAATCCCGACGAACAGCAGAGCTATGTCATCCCGGTTCACAGTCTGAACAAAAACTGGAAGATGCGCTATCAGACCGAACATAAGGATCTGACCCTGGCTGCCCTGCGGGAGCAGACCCGGGATATGGGGGCTTATCTGCAGCTGCCGGAAAACACCCGTGCCGGCGCTTTGGCATACCTGGAGAAATGGAACATCCAGGATCAGATGAATGCCATCCTCGTGCCGGAACGCATTGCCGGGTATGTGCAAAGCTCCGCTTCCTACAATCTGAACACCGGACGCATGGATCCGGAAGCGGAGGATTTTGCCCTTTGGTTCCTGGAGGAAAGTGACACCGGCTATTGTGTGCATTATGCCACCGCGGCGGTGGTGCTGCTGCGCGCTGCCGGCATTCCGGCCCGCTATGTGGAAGGTTATGCTTTGAACGTGGAGGCCTATCAGGAGACCGAGGTGCGCATGCGCCACGCCCATGCATGGGTGGAGTATTATCTGCCGGATATTGGGTGGCTGATCCTGGAGCCTACGCCTGCCGCCTTTACCCGGGAACCGCCCAGGCCGACCCAGCCGCCTACGGAGCCCACTACCCAGCCCACGGTGCCGCCCACTACCGAGCCTACTTTGCCTACCCGGCCCACGGTGCCGCCTACCACATTGCCGCCCACCACCGAACCTACCTTGCCCACCCGGCCCACGGAACCTGCTACTTCGCAGCCCACGACCCCCGGTGGGGCAACTTCTCCCACAGGCCCGGCAGGTTTGACGCCGGAGCCTGCGCCCCGGGACTGGAGCTGGCTGTGGAAGCTGCTGAAATGGCTGGTGGCCATCGGCTTGGGACTGCTGGTTCTGATGGCGCAGCGGCTGCTGCGGCTGAAGCTGCGGAAGCGGCGCCTGCACCGCGGCAGGCACAATGAGCAGGCCCTGACTGCCTGGCGGCATACCCGGTATCTTGCCCGCTTGCGGCGCCAGCAACCGCCGGAAGCGCTGCAGGAACTGGCCCAGAAGGCCCGTTTCAGCCAGCACACCCTGACCTGGGAGGAGCTGGCGCAGTTTGAAGCCTATTTCCACCGCAGCCTGGTCCATCTGCAGAGCAGACCCTGGCCGCTGCGCCTGGTATACCGCTGGATCCTGGCGCTATGGTAAAATCAAATGCCACCCCGATGGGGTGGCATTTTTGTTATGCGCCGGGGAACAGAAGCTGGGCGATCTGCACGGCGTTGGTGGCTGCGCCTTTGCGGATCTGATCGCCGCAGCACCACAGGTTCAGGCTGTTGGGGTCGGTGATATCCCGGCGGATGCGGCCGACATACACCAGGTCCTGGTCGGTGGCATCCAAAGGCATGGGATAGATGCCGTTGCCGGGGTCATCCATCAGACGGCAGCCGGGGGCAGCGGCGATGGCGGCCCGCGCAGCTTCCACACTGACAGGGCGCTGGAAGGTGATCCGAAGGGAAATGGAGTGACAGCGAACCACTGGCACCCGCACACAGGTGCAGCTCACGGCCAGATTGGGCTGGTGCAGGATCTTGCGGCCTTCGTAGTGCAGCTTCATCTCTTCGGTGGTGTAGCCTGCCTCCTGCTGACTGCCGATATGGGGGATCAGATTGTAGGCGATCTGGTAGGGGAACACCTGGCTTTGTGCCGGCTTTCCCGCCATCAGATCCTGCAGCTGCTGCTCCAGCTCCAACGGGCCGCCGATGCCCGCACCGGACACGGCCTGATAGGAAGAAGCGATCATGCTGCATACCGGTGCCAGAGCGCGCAGGGCGTTCATGGCGGTGAGGGTAATGATGGTGGTGCAGTTGGGGTTGGCAATGATGCCCTGATGGGTGGCAACATCCGCTCCGTTTACCTCCGGCACCACCAGCGGCACGTTGGGATCCATGCGGAAAGCGGAGGAATTGTCCACAAACACGGCCCCTGCATTCCGGATGGCCGGAGCAAAGGCCTGGGCGATCTCGTTTTCAGCTGCTCCCAGCACCAGATCCACCCCTTCGAATACAGCCTCTGTGGCTTCCAGGATGGGCCATTCCTGCCCGCGGAAGAGGACACTGCCGCCGGCGCTGCGGCGGCTGGCCAGGGGCAGCAGTTTGCCCACCGGGAAGTTGCGCTCTTCCAGCACCCGGATCATGGTCTGTCCCACCGCGCCGGTGGCACCCAGGATGGCAACGGTATAAGTCTTCATAATGCTCCTCCTTGTTTTGTCGGCTCTGTGTGATAGCTTATGGCTCCGGGGTGCCGACTATGTATAAAAAGGGCCACCGCAGCGGTGGCCCTGATGACTCAATGGGGCAGATACGTATCCTGAGAACCCTCTTCCGGGGCCAGCTCGCTCATTTCCAGGGTCATTTCCTTTCTGGGGATCAGGAAGTGGCGGGTGGCAAAGAGACCTGCGATACACAGTACGCAGCAGACATTGCTGATGGGATCGTCATGGCTGACGATGACCTGCCGGGCAATGGCCACGATCAGCACCTCCAGCGTGTTGCCGGGGGTCATGTCGATGAGCATACGCACAAACTCCAGACCCACGACGATGGTCAGAATGTTGTGCAGGTAATTGTGGACGTCGGCAAAATAGCCTTCCACCGTGATCATTTTATACACTTCATAGCCGGCCATGCCCACCATGACCACCAGGGTCAAAATGGCAATGACAGCCTCTAAAAAGTGCAGGATCTTACGCAGGATCTTCTCCAGTTTTTTGTGCATATACGGTCCTCCTCGGCTTGATAGTTCCATTATAGCGGAAAACCGGGAAAAAGGGAAGCGTTTTCTGCAGACTTTCCGCCGGTTTTTCCGGGAAAATTTTCGGCGGGCATTGCAACGGGGGGAATTTTTTGTTATGATATGAAAAATACCATAGGATGTCCGGAAAGGGGGTACAGCATGGACAGGCATGGATATATCGCGGTGTTTGACTCCGGTGTGGGCGGCTTGAGCGTGCTGCGCCACCTGCAGCGGCTGCTGCCGGAGGAAAACTATCTGTATTATGGCGATTGCGCCAACGCGCCCTATGGCACCCGTTCCACCCAGCAGGTGCAGGCGCTGACCCTGGCAGCGGTGGATAAGCTTTTGAAGGAATATCCGCTGAAGGCGCTGGTGGTGGCCTGCAATACCGCCACCGCCGCGGCCATTACCCAGCTTCGTCAGACCCACCCGCAGCTGGTGATCATCGGTATTGAGCCGGCGCTGAAGCTGGCGGCGGACCGGTTCCCCGGTGGCCGCATTGGCGTCATGGCCACTCAGGTGACCCTGCGGGAAGAAAAATTTGATACTCTGCTGCATCGCTTCGATGCCGGCTGCAGGGTGGAAAAAATTCCTGCACCCGGACTGGTAGAGCAGATCGAGGCCGGTCGTATTGACGATGCGGACACCGAGCGGCTGCTGCGGCAGATCCTGCAGCCCTATGTTGGGAAGCTGGACGCGCTGGTGTTGGGATGCACCCATTATCCCTTCGTGGCAGAGACCATCGGCCGGATTTTGGGGCCGGAAGTGCAGCTGCTCGATGGTGGAGAAGGCACCGCCCGGGAGACCCGTCGACGCCTGGCAGCCGCAGGCCTGTTAAGACAGGAGGGCCCCGGATTGCTGCGCCTGACCGCCAGCGGCAGGGAAGACCGCTTTGTCGCCCTGGCAAAAGAATTGCTGCGATAAATGGTTGTTTAGCGGTTTAGAAAATGCCTTGCCCCCGCATTGTTCCCAATCTAAACAACAATTTTTCCTCACAAGGATGGAGAAAACGATGGAAAACAACATTTTGGTCATTGGCATTGCCGGTGGCAGCGGCAGTGGCAAGACCACACTGATGCAGCGGCTGGTGGAGCATTTCGGCAGCGATGTGACGGTGCTCAGCCATGATAATTACTATCTGCGCCGGGACGATATGCCCTTTGAGGAGCGGTGCAAAGTGAATTATGACGAGCCGGCCGCCCTGGAAACGGAACTGGCGGCACAGCACCTGGCGCAGCTGCGCCGGGGCGAAGCGGTGGATTGCCCGGTGTATGATTTTACCCGGCACAACCGATCCGACAGCACGGTTCGCCTGGAGCCACGCCGGGTCATCATCGTGGAGGGCATTTTGATCTTTGAAAGCGAACTGCTGCGCCGGCTGATGGATGTAAAGATCTTTGTGGATACGGACGCGGATGTCCGCCTGTGCCGCCGCATCCAGCGGGATGTGAACGAACGCGGCCGAAATCTGGAGTCTGTGCTGGAGCAGTATCAGACCACGGTAAAACCCATGCACGAAAAGCATGTGGAGCCCAGCAAAAAGTATGCCGATGTGGTGGTGCCCATCGGTGGCCGGAATCAGGTGGCGCTGGACATGATCATGGGCCACATTCGCCGCCACCTGGAGGAAAAGTAAATGAAAAGTGTGATTTTTGATATTGACGGCACGTTGTGGGATTCCCGGGCGCTGGTGGCAGAGGGCTACAACATCCAGCTGCGGGCAGAGGGCTATGACCATCTGTGTGTGACTGCAGAGGATCTGCGGCCGCTGTTTGGCAAGGTGATGACGGAAATTGCCGATGTGATCCTGGCCACTGTACCGGAAGGGGAGCGGTATGCGCTCATGGAGCGCTGCATGGACACGGAAAACCGCTACCTGGCAGAAAATGAATGTAAGATTGGTTACGAGGGCGTGAAAGAAACGCTGGCGGAACTGGCGAAGGCGTATCGCCTTTTCATCGTCAGCAATGCCCAGTGCGGTTATCCGGAGCTGTGCATGGAAAAGCTGGGCCTGGAGCCGTTCATCGAAGGCCATATGTGCTTCGGCGATACCGGCACAGAAAAGGGAGAGACCATTTTGGCGCTGATGCGACGTCATGAGATCACCGACGCGGTCTACGTGGGCGACACCCAGGGCGATTATGAAGCCACGCTGGTGGCGGGCATCCCCTTCATTTGGGCGGCCTACGGCTTTGGCGATCCTGCCGGCGCCGCCGCCCGGATCGATGACATCCGCCGGCTGCCCCAAATACTGAAGAATCTGTAAGCGGAGGCTTGCATATCTGAACCGAAAGGAAGGAATACATATGATCATCTGCCCCTGGAAGGATATTAAGAAGTACGCAGCTTTGCTGCCCGGCATTGAGGAGGCTTTTGATGCGGTCAATGCCCTGACCGAATATGAAAACCAGGCCATGTATCCTCTGTCCGATGGAAACCGCTTCTTTGTGGCGGCCCAGGAAACCAGAGCCCCCGATGTGGCCGAGGCCCACCGGAAGTATCTGGACATCCAGTACATCGTCAAGGGCCAGGAAGTGGTGGGCTGGGCCGATCTGGCTGCCTGCACCCCCACCGTGGAATTCAGCGAAGAGAAGGACATCGGCATGTATGATGGTCCCTTCCAGTATTTCACCATCGGTGAGGGCATCTGCTATGTGGCCTTCCCCGAGGATGCCCACATGCCCGGCCGTCATTTGGATGTGCCCAACGATTTTGTCAAGATCGTGGTGAAGCTGAAGGTATGAAGATCGGAATGAATGCCACCTGCCTGCGTTGCCATTTCAATAAGAATATGGAAACGGCCATGTCCCTGGGTGACGAAGCCACTGCCCGTGCCTTCGCCCTGGATATGATGCGGCTGTATCTGCAGGCGCCCCAGGACGCTGCCTCGCCCTGGTTTGGCCCCCATGTGACGGCACTGTTTCAAAAGCACTACGGCCTGAGCGAGGATCGCTATGTGGAGGAAAAACGGGTGTCCAATGCCTTCGTGCTGGAGCGCCTGGATGCCATCCGCAGCGCTGTGGAGTGTCAGCCGGATCCGGTGTATTCCGGCCTGCAGCATGCCATTTTGGGCAATTATCTGGATTTTTCTGCCCTGCAGGGCAGGGTTTCCTTTGAAGAATTGGAAAAAATGCTGGGCATGGCGCAGACCATGGAGGTATCCCGGGCGGTTTACGATCGGCTTTGCCGTGATTTGGAGCAGGGGAGCAGACTGCTGTTTTTGACGGACAATGCCGGCGAGATCGGCTTTGACCGCATCTTTGCCGAGCAGATCGCAAACGCGTATCCGCATCTGCAGATCACCTTCTGTGTCCGCGGCGGCCCGGTGCTGAACGATGCAACCCGGGAAGACGCTGCTGCGGTGGGCGTGCCCTTCCCGGTGATCGACAACGGAAACACCATCGGCGGCACCCAGCTGGATCAACTGGGCCAGGAGGCCCGCCGGGCATTGGACGAGGCGGATGTGATCATCGCCAAGGGAATGGGCAATGTGGAGACCATGCTGGGCTGCGGCTACAATGTCTACTATGCCTTCCTTGTCAAATGTCAGATGTTTGCCGACCGGTTCCAAAAACCGCTGATGACCCCCATGCTGGTCTGCGAACGGGAATAAAAAATAAGGAGCTGTTGGATTTCCAACAGCTCCTTTTGTGTTAGCGCATATAGGTGACCAGCAGGTTGTACACAGATCCCAGCTTGCCGCCGGCCAGCTTGCAGGTGGCGGTGCCCACATGCTCCAGACCGGAGTCGGCAGGGATCTGCCTCACAGACAGGTGGTAGTAGTCCGTTGCCTTGGCGCCCTGGGGCAGCTTATAGACATACAGCTCCACTTCCGTATCACCGCCCAGGGTCTTGTTGACGGTGTTGATGATGAGGATCTCATCCCGGGCGATGCGGCTGGTCAGCCAGGCCTGCTGGGTGATGGCGGAATTATACTCGGTCTTCTCATCCTTGTTCATCCAACCGGACTGGTTGGTGGAGTTGTAGGTGGCCAGGCGGTAGACGCCAAAGCCGATGGCCAGCACCACGATCACCAGCACGGCGATCAGGATGCAGCGCTTTCTGGTACACTTGCAGGGCTTCTGTTCGGTTTTTTTCTTCTTGGACATGGTTTCCTCCGGGTGTTACAGCTGATCCAGGGCTTCCTTGATGGAGCCGATGGTGTAAAGAGAGCCGAAGCACAGCACAACGCCGTCTTTTCCGGCCAGGGTTCTTGCGGTGCGCACGCCTTCTTCGATGGAAGCGCAGGCGGTGGCAGTGGCACCCACGCTCTGCAGGTGGGCGGCCAGCTCGGCAGCTTCCAGCTTGCGGGGATTGGGGGGTGTGACGCAGACAAACTGCTGCACATAGGGCATAACGGGCTTGTACATATCAGCGTAGTCCTTGTCGGCCAGAACGCCGGTCAGAGCGATCACCTGCTTTCCGGCCAGGTAGTCCCGGATGTTTACCACCAGAGCATCGATGCACTGGGGATTGTGACCGCCGTCGATGATGAACAGAGGATCCTGACCCACGATGTCAAAGCGACCGGGCCAGCTGGCCAGCTTCAGACCGCTGCGGATGTGCTCCTCGGAGATGTTCCAGCCCTTTTCAATCAGGGTGTCGATGATGCCCAGCACCACAGCCGCGTTCTTCATCTGATGCGCGCCCAGCAGGGGCAGGCTCAGTTCCTTGCGCTGACCGCAGTCAAAGACCTGGCCGGTCAGGCCGTGGGAGATCAGCCGCAGGCCGTCAAAATCCGCCTTCTTCAGCCGGATGTTCCGCTGTGCGCAGACCGTTTCAAACACAGCCTCCACACCTTCGCTGCCGCGATAGACCACTGCGTTGCCGCCGTCTTTGAAGATACCGGCCTTGGTGGCGGCAATTTCTTCCAGTGTGTTGCCCAGCACATCGGTGTGATCCAGGCCGATGTTGGTGATGACTGCCACTTCGGGACATTCGATCACGTTGGTGGCATCCCATGCACCGCCCATGCCAACTTCCAGCACCACGATGTCGCAGTTCTGCCGCAGGAAATACTCAAAGGCGATGCAGCAAACCAGCTCGAATTCCGTGGGGGATTCGGTCATGGAATCGGCAAAGGGCTTGACATATTCGGTTACAGCCACCAGATCCGCATCGCTGATCTCTACGCCGTTTACCTGCATCCGCTCATGGAAGCGGTAGATGTAGGGAGAGGTGTACAGGCCCACCTTATAGCCGGCCTGCTGCAGGATGGAAGCAGTCATGGCGGCGGTGGAGCCCTTGCCGTTGGTGCCGGCAATGTGGATGTACTTCAGCTTCTTTTCGGGGTTGCCCATTTTGGCCAGAAGCTCCTGGGTGCGGCCCAGGCCGGGGATGGTACCCTTCCAGCATACGCTGTGGATATATTCAATGGCTTCGTTTACGTTCATAATACTCTCTCTTTCAGACAAGTTTTGCCTTGCGCAGGGCAGAGGTGATCGGCACACTCAGGTAGCCAAAAATTGCGGACAGAACGGCATAGACCAAAATCCTCCAGGCCATGACGCCAAAAACGATCTCGTAGCGGTAATAGCCGAACATTTTGGAATCCACATACAGCGCATAGGTCTGACACAGGGCAGCCAGGACGCCGGTCAGGATACAGCAGGTCAGCAGAATCACCGTCTGCATCCGGTTGGGACGGGTGGCAGCAAGCAGCCACTTCTTCAAAAACAGCATTGCGCAAAGGCCCAGGGTGAAGCCGCGGGCGGTTTCACCGACGCACCACAAAAGTGTGGTAGGGGTCAAGCCGTAGGGACTCATGATCTGGGACAAAAATTCGCCCAGCAGGCCCACGAGCAAACCGTCCACGGGGCCAAACAGAAGGGCGCACAGAATCACGGCAAAGGGCGCAAGGGTAAACCGGAAGGATTCTCCAACGGGAATGTTGAAGAAACGCAGGATCACATAGATGGCAATCAGTACGGCGTTGACAGCCAGCCGCTTGGTGGTCATTCGACTCTTTTTGTTCATAAAAAATCCTCCTTGATATGGGGCGAACGATCCACAGCGGTTCCACAGCAATAAAAAATCCCGACCTGAAACAGTCGGGGAGCATTTTACAGATACGGATTACCGGCAGGGTGCGCAGCAAAAACAGCCGACCATTCGCCCGACCGAGTATCGTTGCTACATAAAGGAGGTAAATCCATTATGACGCAGCGGGTGCGGTGACCCCATCGCAGAACATTCCTTCGTCCTCCGGGCAACTCCCCGTCCCGGTGGCACTTAACGCGAGGTCTCCTACTCTGTTCGGACACATCATACACTATTTGGGGGAAAAAGTAAATAGAAATTTTTCAAGACTGCCATTTTTTACCATAAAATTATCAAATTCCAGTTTATCTTATACATGGAACGTAGGGGAGATCATCGATCGCCTCTACGATAGGTCAGTGCGATAAGCCTCAATTTATGCCGCAAAAGGGCCCTGCCGGGGAGGGCAGGGCCTTGTGTTCAATCTGTTTTCTCCACATTCAGTTCGTCCATGACGATATCGGGGTACGGGTTGGCGATGACGGTCTTATAGCTGTGATAGATCACCATGCCGGGCTTTCCGCCCAGGATCTTTTTCACCTGCTTCACAGGCGTCATGTCCACGGCAATGTTTTGACCGCCGCCGGTTTCGGCATAGTAGGCCGCCAGCTGGGCCGCCTGGGTAATGGTGTTGTCCGGAGGGGTCACGCCGGCGCAGGCGATGATCACATGGCTGCCGTGGACCTTGCTGGCATGAAGCCAAAGGTCGTCCTTACGGGCCATCTTAAAGGTCAGCTCGTCATTTTGCCGGTTGTTGCGGCCCACATAAATGGGATAGCCGTCGGTGCTTTCAAAACGCATGGGGGGCAGCTTGCTCTGCTTCATCCGCTTTTTGCTGCTGTCGGCTTTGAGATAACCGGTGTCCTGCAGCTCCCGCCGGATCTCCTCCAGCTCGGCTTCCGAGGTGGCCCGGTTGAGTTCCTCCAGCACACTCTCCAGGTACTCCAGCTCCTCCCGGCCCAGGGCCATCTGCTTCGTCAGCTCCTTCTCCGCGTTTTTCATGCGGGAATAATCCTTGTAGAATTTGGCCGCATTCTGCTGAGGCGACAAAATGGGGGACAGGGGAATGTCGATGAACGCCATGTTCTCATCATAGAAATCCTCGCATTGCACCTTGGTCTGTCCCTTCTGAATGCGGTGGATGTTGGCGGTCAGAATGTCGCCCAGCTGACGCAGCCGCTCCCGGTCGTAGGTGGCAAGCAGTTCCTTCTCCTGGATCGCCAGCTTCCGCTTCAGCCGCTGGCAGGCGTTGCTGACCACCTTGCGCACGGCCTGGCTTTTTTGCCGCATGGCATCCTTCTGGTCCCGGACGCTGTAGAACATATCCAAAAGACCGGAAAAGCTGTCGGCTTTTCGATAGCTGCCGTACTGGTGGATGGGGCAGAAGGCAAACTGCTTGGGCGTGCCATCAAACAGAGCGTAATAGCAGGGGGTGGGATGGGTCAGCTGCTCCCGGAAGAACAGGTCCAGTTTTTCCGCGGCCCGGACGATATCCAGTCCGTCGATTCGGGCATCCGTATCCCCGGCGGCAAACAGCGCCGCCTCCCGGCAAACCAGGGGAGAAAGACCGCCCAGGCTGTCCATCAGCCGGTCAGCCAGGATATCCGCGCCGGGATGGGTCAGCAGCACCATGTAATTGTCATACTCCCAATCCAGGGGATTTGCCTTTTCCACCGGCTCCGGGTTTTGGTAGTACATGCCCGGCAGTGCGGTGCGCTTGGCGCCGGCATCCAGGCCAATGCGCCGCAGACAGTCGATGATGCGGCCGTCGGGACCCAAAAGATAAATGTTGCAGGTTTTGCCCATCAGCTCTGCCACCAGCTTTTTTTGCACCTGGTCGCCCATTTCGTCGATGCAGTCGAAGGTAAAGACGGCGCAGCGTTCCATGGGTAGCTGGGCGATATTCGTCAGCCGGGCACCGCTGAGGTGCTTGCGCAGCAGCATGCAGAACATGGGCGGCTCCGCCGGATTTTCCGGAGCGGTGGCGGTCAGGTGCAGCCGGGGCGCGGCGGGATTGGCTGCCAGCAGCAGTTTTGCCCGACCCTCCCGGTGCTTCAGCAGGAAGATCACCGTGTCCCGGCTGGGCTGGTGGATCTTCTCCACCCGGGCTTCGCCCAGATTGCGGATCTCCTGCAATACCGCGGACATATAAATTGCATCAAATGCCATACGGGCCTCCTTGGGAAGGAAAATTGTTGTTTATATGACTGGCGCTTACAGCGCCCATGGCTTCCCCCGGGGGAAGGTATGCGCCTGCGGCACGATAAACAACCATTTATTGTCTTATTTTTCTTCCATCATGAGATGGAACAGTTGGTTGATCCGGTCGGTTTGGCCGGAGAGGTAGAGTGCGCCAAACAGGGTCTCCAAGCCGGTGGCCTTGGCGTACTCTGCGGGGCTGGCGCCTTTGGGAACGGCATGCACATGGGCATTTTTGCCCCGGCGGTAGTAAGAAAGCTCCTCCTCGGTCAGTTGGGGCAGCAGTTTGTCGGCAAATTTGGCCTGGGTGGGTGCTTTGACCAGCAGCACGGTTTCCTTGTGGAGCTGGCCTACCGTGTGGGTCTGTTTGGCGCAAAGATAGCTGCGGCACAGCAATTCATACACGCCGTCGCCGATATGGGCAAGTCCCAGGTTGGAGAAGGCATTGATCTCCTGCCGGGACATATTCATCTGGAAGTAATTTTCCATAATTTCCCTCCGCGGTTCAAAAGAAATTGGGCGCACAGCCCGGTAAAGAGGCCTGTGACGATGCTGCACACCACCATCACCGGCAGGTAAACAGCAATGGACGGCGTGCCGGTGACGAAGATGGCCATGGCCATTTGGCCCAGGGAGTGGGCGATGGCACCCATGCAGCCGGCCACCCACAGCTGCCGGCCGGTCAGCAGCCGGCGCAGCAATACGGTCACAGCAATGGCGCACAGACCGCCTGCGGCGCTGTAGAGAATGGAACTGAAATTGCCGGCAAATACGGCGCCGAGAAAAATGCGGACAAACAGTACTGCCGCGCCCTCCCAGGGGCCTATGGCAAACACCACGAATACGGTCACAATATTGCTCAGACCGATCTTCACGCCGGGGATGGGCACCAGAGCCGGGATCTGTGCTTCCACCATAAAGATGGTCAGTGCGATGGCGGAAAACAGGGCAAGCAGCACCAGTTTTTTGATCTTCACGCATCCCAACTCCTTTCCGATTTGTATTATTATATCAGCTTTCCGGCAAAAGTAAAGAAAAAAGGGCGTGCCGCGGCACGCCCAAAGGCTCAGAATTGGAGGTATTGCCGCAGGCGGGCTTCAGCGCGATGCAGGGTCCGGCAGACGGTGCTTTTTTGCACGCCCCGGCTCCGGGCAATCTGGGGGATGGTCTGCTGGTAAAAATAGTAGTCCATAAGCACCTGCTGCTGAAGGGGGGTCAGCGCGTGGGTGATGATCTTTTTCATACGCCGCAGCTGCACTTGCCGATCGCCTCTGGCGCCGTCAAAGGGTATATTTTTCATTGCGGTGATACCCCCTGTCATAGTAATGGGCGGTCAGCTCGGACAATTCGTTCATCTGCGTCAGCATGGGGGTAAGCTCGCTGATGCGTCGGCGGATATGCCAGAGCACCTCCGGGTCAGTCTCCTGCGCCTGCATCCGGCGCAGCTGCTGCAGCCGAAGCCGCAGGGGGATGGCGGCTTCCTCATAGCAGCGGCTGAGTTCCTGCAGCGTCATGGGGCGCTCCTCTGACACCGGATGCACCGGCAGCTGGGCGCGTACACCAGGCTGCCGCAGATCCGGCATTGGCCGGCGGGACGCTTGCGCTGGGGGTCGAAATAAAGGATCTGTTCTACGGTCATGGATATGGCCCTCCTTTTGTGTAATGGAAAGAGCGCCTCCGCAGGACGGATGCGGCTGCGATCTTTCAAAAACAGCATATCACACACCCAGTGTGGAAACCATCGAACTGTGTAGGTTACAGGATTCCCCTTTTTTTGCGCAATGGATGTGGTAAGATACACAAGAAAAGGGGGATCGATATGCTGGGACAGAGAATCTTGCTTCTGCGCAGAGGTATGGGGCTGAGCCAGGCGGAACTGGCTGCGCGCCTGCACATCAGCGCCAGTGCGGTGGGGATGTATGAACAGGGCAGGCGGGAACCGTCGCTGAAGGGCGTGGTGGCGCTGGCGGCTGTGTTTGGCGTGTCTGTGGATTATCTGCTGACGGGACAACCCCATTGTCAGCACGATGCCCAGATGGTGACGCAGCTGTTGTCCCGGGTGGCCGAGTCCAGTCGCAGCCGCATGCCGGGCCGTCTGAGCCGTGAGGAGCTGACACTGCTTTTTTCTGCCATGCTGGTGGAAACTTGACAAACCCGCCTTTCATAGGCTATGATGAAGGGCGAGGTGATGGATATGCAGGATCAAAAGTTCATGGAAGAGGCCCTGGCGCTGGCCAAGGAGGCTGCAGCGGACGGGGAAGTGCCGGTGGGCTGCGTCGTCGTGCGGGACGGCCGCATCGTCGGCCGGGGCAGAAATCGCCGTGAAACTGCCCATACGGCGCTGGGTCACGCGGAGATCGAAGCCATCGCCGATGCCTGCAGAAATCTGGGCGGCTGGCGGCTGTGGGATTGCACCTTGTATGTCACGCTGGAGCCTTGCCCCATGTGCGCCGGCGCCATCATCAATGCCCGGATCCCGCAGGTGGTATTTGGCGCGTCGGATGCCAAATGCGGCGCCTGTGGCTCGGTTTGCGATCTGTTTTCCATGGAGTTCAATCACCATCCGCAAGTCCGGCGAGGCGTGCTGGAGGCGGAGTCTGCCGCATTGCTGCAGGAATTTTTCGTACAGCTGCGCCAGGAACTGCGCACCCGGCCCAAGTGGAAAAAGCCCGAGCAGGCATAAACCGGATCGCCCCTTCTGAACAGGAAGGAGTGGAATATATGGACATAAAGAAACGCAGCACCAATTTTGGTGCTGCGCTCATTCTTTTTGCGGTGTTTTTGCGTCTGGTGGGACTGTTGCCCATTGCAGCGCACAGCCTGCGGCAACCACCAACCACCGGGCCGCATTGGAGCAAAGGACCGCAGAATATTCTCAGCGCCGTGCAGACACTGCCCTGGGAGCCGACCCAGCCGTCGGTTCCGTCGGCGCCGACAGGCCCGGATTTCGGTCCGGAGGAGCTGGCGCTGGTGCGGCTGCGCTATGCCAGCGATTGCGCGCTGCGGGCGGATCTGGAGGCGCTGCTGTATCAGCCGCTGGAATGGTCACTGTGCAAGGAAGCACCGACGGTGCTGATCCTCCACAGCCACACCACCGAAAGCTATACGCTGACCGATGGCCGTCAGGATCCTTCCTGGGACAGCTACCGCAGCCTCAGCGCCCATGAAAATATGGTGGCAGTGGGCACCCAGCTGGCCAAAATGCTGGAAGCGGGCGGGATCCGGGTGATCCATGATCAGCGGCTGCACGATCACCCTCAATATGATGCCGCTTACGCCAATTCCCGCCGGGCGGCGGAGGAATATCTGCAGCAGTATCCCTCGTTGCTGCTGGTGCTGGATCTGCACAGAGATGCTGCGCTGAATCCCGACGGCAGTCAGTATGCCACCGCTGCCTGGGTGGACGGCCGGCGCAGCGCCCAGCTGATGCTGGTCATGGGCAGCGGCCAATATGCCTGGGAGGAAAATCTCTCCCTGGGACTGAAGCTGCAGGTGGTGCTGGAAACCCTCGCGCCGGGGATCACCCGACCCACCGTTCTGCGGGCCCAGGGGTTCAATCAGGATCTGCTGCCGGGCGCTGTGCTGGTGGAAGTGGGGACGGCGGGCAATACGCTGGAAGAAGCGCTGCTGGCGGTGTCCGTGCTGGCAGAGGCGATCCTGGCTCTGGCACCGGGTACTACAGGAAGTTCCACCAGCTGATATGGTGGCTTTCCGCCATGGAGGCAGTCAGTCGGGACAAATGGGCGCAGACAGCGGAAAAATGGGGCATTTCCTCCTCTGCTGAAAAGACCTGCAGTTCTGCAAACAAGCCGTCGATCTCATCCATGGGTGTCTGATCGGCAAAAGCCGCGGTGAGCCGATACTGCCCCTGCCAGCGGAGCTCTGCCTGGCGGGCCAGCGTCCGGGCATCTTCCCAATTGCCTGCCAGGGCGGCGTCACGCGCCTGCCGCAGCGTGTGAGAAAGGTGCATATGGGTCCGGTTCATATGGCCTGTCATCCACAGGCCGCAGGATAAGATCAGGGACAGCACCGCGATCCCCAAAACAAGCCGTTTTTTCATGTGCCCTCCCTGGGATAGAAGGTAATGTGTCCGGCTGCATCGGCAGTCAGCAGCCAGGTGTCCTCCAGGGTAACTTTCTGTTTTTTCAGGATCCCATCCAGCCAGGCCCGGTCCTTGTGCAGCAACGCCAGATTGTGCTTCAGCAGCCTTCCGTCAGAAATCAGCGTCACCGGCAGCTGCTGTGCAGGAACCGGGATGCCCGCATCCGCAGCGCTGGCGGGCCGATGCTGCGGGTAGGGGAAGACGGAAAGGTTGCCGTCGGTCTCCAAAATGGCATACTGCACCGTTTTGGGATCCAGCACATTCTTCTGTCGCAAATGGCTGCTCAGTTCATCCAGCGTAATGCTGGTACGGCGCAGGTTGTTTTGCAGAATGTTGCCGTTTTCAATGAGGATCACCGGTCTTCCGCACAGCAGCCGCCGCAGAAACAAACTGCGCAGGGATACTGTGGACAGCACCAGTTCCATCCCCAGTACGGTCAGGATGGGCACCAACCCGGAAAACAGAGGAATGCCGCCGTCCTGCATGGGAATGGCAGCCAGATTGGCCACCAGCATGGTCACCACAAATTCCGAGGCTTCCATCTGTCCGATCTGCCGCTTTCCCATGAGCCGGATCACGGCGATCAGGATTGTATACAGTAGCAGTGTGCGCATGTAAGCTAAAAGCAAAGTTTTTCACCTCTTGTGCAGTGTTCCACAAATGGGGCGATCCATTCCCACGGAAGGGAAATTTCTGCAGAAAATACAAAATCCGCAGAGCCTGACTCTGCGGATTCTGTAAAAGAGAGGAGAGGAAAAATGAAAAAGATGAACAGTAAAGCTATTTATCTATAGTTTAGATTCCAATTGTGAAGAAAAAAAGTGACTAATTATTAAGATTGTTTGAAGCTGTCAATAATTTTCGTTTTTTCCACAGTCTTCGACTGAAAAACACTTCCAGGGCAAAAGAGTCTGCAACGGAACGCTCATAGCGAAGGAAATAAAAAGCCTCCTGCCGTTTTGGCAGGAGGCTGCTTGCTTATGAAACAGAGTATACCGGATCAGCCGCAGTTGGGGCAGTGGCCGTTGGCGTCCAGTCTGGAGCCGCAGCGGGTGCAGAAGCTCAGGGGCTGTGCAGGAGCAGCGGGAGCAGCGGGAGCAGCGGGAGCGACGGGAGCGACAGGAGCGGCGGGGGCAACGGGTGCTGCGGGAGCAGCGGGAGCGGGAGCGACAACCTTCTCGGGCATGGCGAAGATGTCCTTGGCGTCGGCATTCTGGGACTTCAGCTTGTTGTTGATCTGCATGACGTTCTTGACCAGCAGGATCAGCATCATCATGAATTCATAGAAGATACGCACAGCGATGGGACCCAGGATCATCAGCAGCAGGCCGCGACCGCCGTACCACTGATCGGGGGTGGAGTAGTATCTGCCGGAGTAGCCCTGCTCCACGTAGAACAGCATGAAGAAGCCGGTGGAAACGCAGAACACGGTGGCCAGGATGTAGAAGAACTGCATGATCTTCTCGATGATCAGGAACTTGAAGTTGGCGATGTCATGCAGCAGGCCAGCCAGCTTGCCCATGGTAGCGCGCTTCTTTTCGGGGACGATGAAGATGTAAGCCAGCACGGTGGCGGCAATGGTGCACATAATGGAAAGTACGAGGATCCAAGAAGCCATAACTAATTTCCTTTCGTTTGTAAAGTTGGTTTCATAAGCAAAAAGTTTTAAGTGGGCGAATTTGTTCGAAGTTCGTTCACAAATGTATTTTAGCAGAATGAAATGGAAAATGCAACAGAATATTTCCCCTTTGCCGGGTTTTGAATCAAAATATAACCGGATTGACAATCCCGGGCAGCCTTGGTATAATTGCCCCATAGGCCATTTCCCCCAAAAACGACATAAGGAGAACATCAACATGGCAGCAAAGATCAGAATCAAGTGCCCCCTCTGCGGCGAGGCTTCCAACGTCCACCCCGGTACCAATGTCTGTCCTGAGTGCAAAAGACCCATCGAGATCCCCCAGGAGGCAGCCATTTATCTGTACCGCCAGGGTTCTGCCTATGGCATTGCAGGCAAGTTTGGCGTCTATCTGAACGGTCAGCCCTATGGCCACATCGGCAACAAGGAGCTGCTGTGCATCCCGGTGAAGTTTGGCTCTTACAACATCCATAGCGCGGTGGGCATGAGCAGAAAGTGCCAGGACCTGGTGGTCAACCTGTCTGCAGAGCATCCCGTGGCCTACACCAAGGTCTACATCAAGCCCGGCTTCTGGACCAATTCCTTCGTGGTGGAGCCCGTGGATCCCAAGCTGCTGGATCTGTAACAGAAAACACAGCCCCCGCCGGACCCGGCGGGGGATTTTCACGCCGCAAATCGGAAAAAATGCTTTTCAAGCGCGGCATCCTGTGTTACTATAGGCAGGAGCGTATACGCCGGGTGCGGGGCATCCTGTACCATTCTGCAAAGGGGAGAAGATCCTATGGAAAACATCGTAACCTATCTGGAAACCGGCTCTTTGAGCCCGTACTATAACCTGGCCTTTGAGGAGTGGGTACTGACCCACTGCCTGGAGGGGGACTATCTGCTGCTGTGGCAGAACGACAATACCATCGTCATCGGTCAGAATCAAAATGCCGAGGCTGAGATCAACCGGGCCTTCGTGGAGGAGCACAAGATCCATGTGGTGCGCCGCGGCACCGGTGGCGGTGCGGTGTATCATGACCTGGGCAATCTGAATTACTCCTTCATTTCCGACTCCGACGGCATCGACAGCGCTGCCCTGGAGCGGTTTTCCAAACCCATCATCCGCGCGTTGGCCAAGCTGGGCGTCACAGCAGAAACCTCCGGCCGCAATGACATTCAGATCGATGGCCGCAAGGTTTCCGGAACTGCACAGAGAAAGCACAAGCATCGTATTTTGCACCATGGCACCCTGCTGTTCAATGCCAATCCCGGCATGATCGCTGGTGCGCTGAATGTGGATCCGGAAAAGATCAAGGCAAAGGGCACCCAGTCTGTCCGCAGCCGTGTGGGCAATATCTGCGATTACCTGAAGGAAGAGATGACCCTGCAGGAATTCTGGCAGTTTCTGAAAGCGGAGCTGGCAGGCGACGGCATGGTGGCAGGCAGTCTTTCGGAAGAGGCGCTGCAGGAAATCGACACCCTGCGAAAAACCAAGTATGAAACCTGGGAGTGGAACTTCGGCCGCTCTCCTCAGTATAATATGCACAACAAGCGCCGTTTCCCAGCAGGTGGTGTGGAGGTATTCCTGACCACCAAGAATGCGATCATTGAGGACATCTCCTTCTACGGCGACTACCTGTCCCTGTGTCCTATGGCCGAGCTGCAGGATGCCCTCAAAGGCTGTCCTTTCCGCGCGGAGGATGTTGCAGCGGTGCTGGCAGGATTCCGGCTCAGCGATTTCTTCGGCCCCATCACCGCAGAGGAACTGTTGGACGTGATCTTCCACGCAACTGAAGCCTGATACAGGATGCTGACGGACTCCCCATCGGGAGTCCGTTTCTTTTTGCCCGCACATAAGAAAGATCCCCAACTGCGTGGAGCAGTTGGGGATTCGTTGTTCGGATATGGGCGCTTTATGCTTCTGCCTTTACGTACTTGATATATTCGTACGTGGAGTGCTCCTGCACCCGTTTGCACATGGTCTGGTAGGCAATGTCCCGCAGTTCCTTTGCCGCGTCCATTTCACTCAGGCCTTCTCTGGGATAAAAAGGACCGTCGGCGTAGGTCACGATCTGCGGCCGTTTGAAGAATCTGCGCTTCTGATAGCAATTGGTCAGCACGAACATTGGCTTTTTCAGTTTGGACAGATACCAGAAGGACTGGTAATCGAAGGGCCGGATTTTAGTATAGTAAGGCCAGACGTGGGCTTCCGGATAGACGATGATGGCCTTGCCTTCCTCCAGCCGGGTCTGCACACAGTTCAAAAACGCTTTTTTCTCCTCCAGATTGCTGCCCAGGGGGATCACACCGTAGGCCTGCATGCCCAGGCGGAGTCCACGGATGGAAAGCACATGGGGATTGCTGATAATGAAGCATTTTTTCGGATAGGTGCCCAAGGGTCCGATGTAGGAGTCGCTTTGCACCTGGGTGTGGTTGCTTACCAGGAAGCAGCCATCTTTCTTTGCCTGCCGCAGCACCCGGCGATTGGCAAACTTCTGATGGCAGTATACCTTTTGGAGCATATAGACCACCGGGATCATAATGCCATAGTAGAACAGAAATTCAAAGATCCTGAACAACCAACCGGTGCGCATATACCGATAACCGGGTCCCAGGGGTCTGACGTTGACGTCGAGCCCGGAGAAATCGTCGTTCAGTTCATCTTTATAGTAAATCACTTTCGCGTCTGCTTTCAAAACCACTCATCCTCGCACTGTCCTGAAATGATACCGTTGCCGGGTTGAACCGCTGTTTCTGAACGGAAGATGAAACCCGCAATATCGCCCCTATTCTACCAAAATTGATGCAGGAAAGTCAACTGTTTTGCAGAAATTGTCGAACCGAATGGGAGAAATGGCGAGCTGCCAACCCGGTCTGCCCTGCAGCGGAGCAAAGAAAACCCCGTCCCTTGTCGGAAGGGGCGGGGTAGCTTTGCATATTTCGTGCTTATAAGGCGCGGATGTTCTCCGCGATTTGCCGAATCACATCCCGGAGGATATCATCGCTCTGGCCGGTGGGATCGGGCAGGCCCCAGTTATCGTCAAAGGGGCGGCCAGAGGCGAGGACTCCGTGACGATGGCCATAAACTGTCCCGCGCTGACACCGGCACCACAAGCGCCCCAAAATCCGCAGGCGCCACCGGGAACGGCCTTTCCGCGGCGGTACATTTCATGTGACAGTTGCAACATGACCCGGCATGTTGTATAATGGGAGCAGGGAGGTGTGGGTGATGATGGACTTGATCGAACGGGTCAATTCTCCTTTGTTTGCAGGTATCCGCACAGAAGAACGGAAAGCCATGCTGGGGTGCATCGGTTATCATATGGGTACGTTCAAAAAAGGAGATATTGTGGCATTTGAAGCGGAAAATATCAAGCATATCGGCATTGTGCTGTCCGGTGCTGTGGATATGGTCAAAGAAGACCTGTGGGGCAACAAGACCATGCTGGTGCGCATGCGCAAAGACGAACTGTTTGGCGAGACCTTTGCCTGCGGTGAGGACAATCTGTCTGTGGTAACCTTTCTCGTATCCGAGGATGCGCAGATCCTCTTTATGCCCTTCGACCGGGTGATGCACAGCTGCACCATGGCCTGCCGCTTCCATCACCAGCTGATTGAAAATATGGTGCATATCATTGCGGGCAAAAACCGGGATCTGATGCGCAAGGTGGAAGTGGTATCCAAGCGCACCATCCGGGAAAAACTGCTCAGCTATCTGTCCATTCAGGCGCAGACCCAGGCATCCCGCTATATCCAGATCCCTCTGGGCAGAGTGGAACTGGCGGAGTATCTGTGTGTGGACCGCAGCGCATTGACCCGGGAACTGGTGAAGATGAAAGAAGAAGGTCTGATCGACTACGACCGGAACTGTTTCCGCTTGCTGTAAAATATGTTCAAAACCTCCGGGCGATGTGACATTTGCAACATCGCTCGGGGGTTTTGTTGTGTATACTCAAAGCAGAAACCCAAAAGGAGGTCACAATATGCTGGAAGGATGCCAGGGGAAACCCAGAACACCCACGATTATCGAAAAAACCTGCCCCCAGTGCGGAACCCTGATCGAATTGTTTTCCATTGATACGCAAATGCCCTGCGAGCATTGCGGTTTTGTGGCTTACAACGACACGCTCAGCTGCGTGCAGTGGTGTGCCTACGCCAGAAAGTGTGTGGGCGATGAGATGTATGAGAAGATGATGGAGATCGCCGCGCAGCAGAAAATGAAAAAGGAGAAGATTGCATGAAACGAAGAATCATAACCATTGACGAAACAAAATGCAACGGCTGCGGTCTGTGTGCCAGAGCCTGCCATGAAGGGGCCATCGGCATTGCAGATGGCAAAGCGAAGCTGCTGCGGGAGGACTACTGCGACGGCCTGGGCGATTGCCTGCCGGCTTGCCCCATGAATGCCATTTCCTTTGAGGAGCGGGAAGCGCCGGCCTACAATGAGGCGGCAGTATTGGCTGCGAAAAAAGCAAAAGAAGAACAGCTACCCTGCGGTTGTCCCGGCTCCAACAGTCAGAACGTCCGGAGCAAAGCTACCGAGCTGCGGAATTTTCCGGTGCAGATCAAGCTGGTCGCACCCAATGCCCCCTGTTTTGATGGCGCAGACCTGCTGATCGCCGCCGACTGCACCGCCTTTGCCTACGGCGCATTCCATAACGACTTCATGAAAAACCGGGTGACACTCATATCGGCTGTCCCAAGCTGGATGGGGTGAATTACGCCGAAAAGCTGATGGATATTTTCAAACACAACAACATCCGCTCCGTCACCGTCACCCGCATGACCGTGCCCTGCTGCGGTGGTTTGAGCCACGCGGTAAAGACCGCCCTGGAAAACAGCGGCAAAAATATCCCCCTGCATGTGGTAACCATCACCCCCGACGGGAAGATCATGAAATAAAGGAGAAACGACTATGTTTTGTTTTCAGTGCGAGCAGACTGCCGGTTGCAAGGCCTGCGCAGGCAATGCCGGCGTTTGCGGCAAGAAGGAAGACACCGCCCAGCTGCAGGATAAGCTCACCGGGGCGCTGATCGGCCTGGCCCGGGCCACCGAGGGCAATGAACATCTGGTGGCGGACTCCACCAATCAGCTGTTCCTGGAGGGTTTGTTTGCCACCCTGACCAATGTAAACTTCGATCCGGAAACCTTCTATCGTATGCTGGACTGGTGCGATGTGGAAAAGCGCCGCCTGGTGGGCAACTGCTACGAATGCGCCAGCCCCTGCGGCCGTAATGAAGATTATGACCTGGAGAAGTTGTGGAAGGCCGACGAGGACAGCCGCAGCCTGCGTAGCCTGATCCTCTTTGGCATCCGTGGTGTTGCGGCGTACGCCTACCATGCCTGGGTGCTGGGTTACAAGGATGACAGCATTTATAAATTCATCCACAAGGCGCTGTTTGCCGTGGGCCGGGACGATTGGGGAATGGATCTGCTGCTGCCCATCGTGCTGGAAGTGGGCGAAGTGAACCTCCGCTGTATGGCATTGCTGGACAAAGCCAACACCGAAACCTACGGTCATCCTGCACCCACCTCCGTCAGCCTTACCGTGGAGAAGGGCCCCTTCATTGTGGTCACCGGCCATGATTTGTATGATCTGAAGCTGTTGCTGGAACAGACCGCCGGTAAGGGCATCAACATCTACACCCACGGCGAAATGCTGCCGGCTCATGCCTACCCGGAACTGAAGAAGTACCCCCATTTGAAGGGCAATTTCGGCACAGCCTGGCAGAATCAGCAGAAGGAATTTGCCGATTTGCCTGCCCCCATCCTCTTTACCACCAACTGCCTCATGCCGCCCAAGGAAAGCTACGCAGACCGGGTGTTCACCACCGGTGTGGTAGGTTATCCCGATATGCAGCACATTGGCGATAACAAGGATTTCACCCCCGTCATCCGCAAGGCCCTGGAGCTGGGCGGCTTCCGGCAGGATACCACCTTCCCCGGCGTCAACGGCGGCGAAACGGTGATGACCGGCTTTGCACGGAATGCCGTGATGAGCGTCGCTGGTACTGTCATCGACGCAGTGAAGACCGGTGCCATTAAGCATTTCTTCCTGGTTGCCGGCTGTGACGGCAGCCGCCCGGGCAGAAATTACTACACCGAGTTTGTCAAGCAGACACCTCAGGACACTGTGGTGCTGACCCTGGCTTGCGGCAAGTACCGCTTTAATGACCTGGATTTGGGCACCATCGGTGGATTGCCCCGGCTGCTGGACATCGGCCAGTGCAACGATGCCTATTCCGCCATTCAGATTGCGGTAGCGCTGGCAGAAGCCTTTGGCTGCGGGGTCAATGATCTGCCCCTTTCCATGGTGCTGAGCTGGTACGAGCAGAAGGCGGTCTGCATCCTGCTGACCCTGCTGCACTTAGGCATCAAGAACATCCGCCTCGGTCCCACTCTGCCGGCTTTCGTTTCTCCCAATGTGCTTTCCTTCCTGGTGGAGAAATTCAATATTGCTCCTATCACAACCCCGGAAGAGGATCTGAAAGCAATTCTCGGTTAATATATAAACAAAAAAGCACCTGACCATGGGAGTGCACCACGGTCAGGTGCTTTTTTGCAAAGAAACCGATTTGTTACTGCCACCAACACAATATGTGGATTATTTCAATTCAGACATTAGTTGTGCACCGTATTGCAGGCCATCGATGAAGGCTTTGTGTTCATAAGCACTGCACAAACGACAAGCGCCCCGGTTCATGACAGAACCGGGGCATAACATGACCTTATTTCATTCTTTTCTCAAAGCGGCAGAAGCCATCGCCGCCAGGAACATCATCGGGATAATCCTCTCCCGGCTCCGGGTGTGCTTTGCAGAAGAATTCTACCATATGGAAGCCGCATTTGTTAATGTAGAAGTGGATGTTCCGTTGTTCAAAGTAGGGTGTATGGGTTTCCCAAATCTCTGTTTCCGGGTGCAATGCCTCGATTGCCTGCCATGCAGCAAAACCAACACCCTTGCTATGGCAATCCACATTGACGAACAGCAGCTGAAGCTCGTTGCGGTTGGTGTCTGGATGGATCGCAAGTACAGTTCCACCCACCACTTCACCGTCTAAAACAATATTGTAGCTTTCCGCGCCCTCTGCCTCAAAGGAACGAATCACATGATCACGGGGGATAATTTCTTCATCGAAAGGGCCAAACTGCTCCACGACCGCCTTTTTGAAGGCGATTTGGATGTTGCGGATAAAGGTTTCTTTCTCATGCTCTTGCAAAGGAATCAGCTCGATATTCATATGCTACCTCCAAAAATAAAAAGCCCAGTTATTGCGTAAACGCAACAACCGAGCTCACTCGACATCTTATCTGACAGGCGGCCTG
>RHMF01000095.1_pt1 | contig 33039 bp, 32 predicted proteins | sample 5365151 | NCBI WGS metagenome assembly RHMF01 (sample SAMN10266501, study PRJNA497801) | feces metagenome | isolation source: feces | host: Bos taurus | place: China: Prairie of Fairy Mountain | collected 2017-08-14 | reverse complement strand
TTTGAATGTTGATACTATTGCTTATGCTTTGTGCAGATATGAAATAGAAAAGCGTTATTACAATGGTATTCTTCAGGATTTTGCTGTAGAAAAGCATATCAGAGATTGGTCAGAAATTGACGTATCTAAGGATAAAGCGCCTAGGGAATTTCGTTAATATTTTCACGCATAATATGAACTAATCACATATTATTGATATAGAGAGGAACGCCGCTTAACAAAATTGACGTTGAGTTAATTCAATGGCATAAAGAATATGAAGATTTAATGAAAGAAAAGTTAAATTTTGTTGAACTTTCAAAATAAATCTTTTATATTGTTATTGTAAACAAAACAAACAGGAGAATAAATTATGAGAAAATTGATTGCATTGTTAATTTTAGTTTTACTAACAGCTGTTTCAGTTAATTCTGAGTCATATTTTGTAGTAGCTAATGGCACAGAATACGCAATTACAAAAGAGGACTACGATAAAAGACAATCTCACAAGTTTGTATCACGCACTAGAAACGTACGACAGGATAAATGGACAGTAGAAAATAAGTTTGGAGAAACACTCACCTTCATACACAACAAAGACTACTGCGTGTACAAAGAAAGAGTTAATGGTAAGTGGTCAACTAAACTTATAACAGAAGAAGAATACGAAGTTTTACGTAACAGAAAGATTAAAGAGACTGAATTCGAAGGAAATATCCACACAGAATTGGCCCCATCTGAAGGATGTCAAAGATCCAAACTAATAAAATACGTAGGATAAAACTATTTATATGAATAGACCGACACACAGAGTTAATTTGGAGCTTAACTAAATGACATTTTACTGTATTTATAAGATAACAAATAAAATAAACGGAAATACCTATATTGGTCAGCATAAATATAAAGATGAGTCTAATCCTATGGGCAAATATAAAGGCAGTGGAAAGATTTTATGGCTAGCCTATGAAAAGTATGGCTTTGATAACTTTGTAACCGAAGTTATATATAAAAGAATACTAAATAAACAAACAGTAGACGCAATGGAAATTTACGCTATAGAGAAATATAAGCCAGAATATAACATTGCTAAAGGTGGTTCTGGAGGAGATACTTTTAGTCGGCAAAGTGATGAGTGGAAGACTGCTAGGAGGAAACAAATGTCAGATTATATGAAGGAGCATAATCCGGATTATAATCCTGCAAGTAGAGCTAAAATTTCTTCATCAGTAAAGGAATACTACTCTAGTCATGTTTCACCAAACAAAGGCCGTAAACATACACAAGAGCACAACGCTAAAGTATCGTTAGGATTCCAGAAATTCCTCTCAAATAATCCTGGTTATTTGAAAGGAAGAACAAAATCCCCTGAAATGAGGTCAAAATTATCTAAAACAAGAAAAGGCCTTAAATGGTTTCAAAATGGCACTGAAGTTGTGCAAGCGTATGAGTGCCCAGAGGGATATTGGCCAGGGCATCCTGCTTGGAATAAAGGGCAGGTACCTTGGAACAAGGGAAAGAAACAAGGAGATTAAAACAAACATGACAATTACTATCGTATTTAATAATGCTCGTGTTTGCTCGTAGCAGGGTTCTGTGGCTTTTGCACAGCAGCAAGAATAGCAGACTATAGCCAAGGATTTAACAACAATGATTTGGCGTCAATAAGAAACATCAATGAGCAGCTGAACAGTTTGATTAAATGGGATTATGACGCATTAGAGAAAAGAATAATTGAATACCCAGGATGGAAAGACTCACCTTCTTTCAATATATCAGCATGGGGAGCTGACCCACTTACATCGTTTGACCAGTTTATTGAACTATATGAGTTTTGCACAGACATTGCTAAAAGAAACAATAAAGTAGTAACATTCACTGGTTCAACAAACGGAATGGCGTTTAGTCAGGATGACTGGGTTGAATGGCTTCTTAATAGAAACAATATAACAATGCAGATTAGCCATGATGGATGTGGACAATGGATGCGCACTTTAGATCACAATCCTTTAGAATGGGAAAACACCTTAAAACTTTTCAGACACGGTATGCTCAATTACATATCATGTGTATTAAACTTTTGGAACAGCTCGCCGATGGCAAATATTAAATACTTTGAAAACAACATTCCAGCCGACATCTACAATAAAATACAGATAAGATTATATACTGTAAGAGACGCACCGTATGATGTATCAATGTTAAACTATAAAGGCATGTTAAATGATAAGTCATATGACCAATTAAAGGGATTAAGGCTCGGAGACATGTGTATAAGAAATGATGAGTCATTAGCTAAAGAAACCGGTGTATGGCAATTAGCTCATCAGGCAGATGACTACTTCGATGAAATCGAGCAAATCTATAAATCAATTGATAACAGCAGATATGATCCTTACAGAAGTGTTTTAATACAAAGAGTTGCTTATAATGCAAAACAAATGCATGGCTATGTAAGAGAAGGAATTCCCAACTATCAAAGGCCATGGTGTGCTCAATATCATACAGGACAAAGAGACAACAGTAACTGCATTGACACATTAGGAAATTACACTCCATGTCATCTTTATGATAGCAATATGAATGTACCAAATCCTAATTATACAAAACCAGAAAGATGTAATTCCTGTAAATATAAAGATTGTTGGGAATGTAATGTATGCGGTGCAATGGAATTAAATCCAAATTACTGTCAATGGAATTACAGATTCCAACAACAAATGCAAAGATTACAGCACTCTAAATGGATCATGGATTGGGTTAAGCTGTATAATTCTGGTAAAAGATACTTAAGAAACATGAGGATTCATTAATCCGATGGGAATGGGATATGCACAAATACTCTATATCCCAATTTAGTATTCTTACTATAAGGAGAATAATTTGATACGCCCATTCCGTTTAAGTATATATTATACACAGGATTTCCCCCTGACTCTATCCATATTATTTCATCAGGGTCAACATACCAATATTGCCACCAATGTGGCATTGATACCAATCCAAGTTTTAGATAATCATTATGCTTTGCAAATGCTTGAACGAGCTCTTTATTAAATGGAATTGTAGTTACATCGTGTGGGTAATATTGGTAAGTAATGGCTCCATTAGACCAAGTAAGTTTATAGACCTCTATATATCTCAATGACCCATTAAATTCTCCAGTTAAATATCTTGTAAGAAAGTCTTTATAATTCATTGTATTGTTTGATGAAGCATTATAAAGTTTGTCTCTTACAATGGCTCTATAGTCATTATCGCCCTCAGTGTTTACAATAATATGCCAGCCATCAGGAACACGAGTTTCATAGTATTCTCTGCTTACTAAAACTAATGGAGGAACAACAGGAGCACTATCACAACCGATGTCTCCACCTGAACCTGCACCTAACTCATCGCTTCCAAATGCACTAGATGAATTTGGAATGTTTAATTTATTTAATATGGCTAACAAATGGTTGATGTTTCTAACCAGCACTCTACATCCATTTATTGTAAGATTTATAATTCTTTTAGGAATTACAGACGCATTATATTCTTTGTAAGCACTGTCTAATGAAGCTAAAGCCGAATTTGTTTTAAGAGTACTTACATTATCTTTGTCATCAACTAAAGTATAATTTCTCATTCTGAATCCTCATTCGAACCACATACGGTATCATCGCATCCACAGTCACAATAACCATCACTGCCACAATCGCAAGAGTCTCCACTACAATCACTACCACAAGGAGCATCTGCACAATCACTACCACAGTCACATGCAGGTGTATCAGATGAACAATCACTAGTACAGTCACTGCCACAATCGCTGCCGCAATCACCACCGCATGGTTCTACAGCGCCATCTCCTGTACAGTCGCATGGAGTTTCATCGCATGCATCAGCGCCACAATCGCAACCTCCAGTATCACATGTTGAATCACAATCACCGCTATCGCAGTCTCCAGTATCACAGTCTCCGCTGTCACAGCTATCACCACCGCAATCACAGAAGTCTGAACTACAGCTCTCACCATCTGATGCACAGTCTGAACCACAGCCATGTCCTCCACAATCTGATGAACAGAATGAGTCATCTGTGCTTGTAGTACCAGACTCTGTAGATGTTGTACCAGAAGTCTCATGAGCTTCAGCTTCCTGTTGAGCCTTAGCTTCTTCTGCAACAGCTCCTAATGCAGTATATAGTTCCTCAACTTCACTGGTTCGAACATGTCCACCAGCAACTAAAAGTCCAATTGGACCAACAGAACCGGGTGTACCCTTTAATACATCAACACCAGCTTGTTTAGCTTCCTCTGCTGATTTACCTTGTCTTATGGCTTCTTCAACTGCCTCCTTAGCTCTTTCAACTGCACCAGCTAATGTAGTTCTTTCTTGTTCTGCCAACTTTTCGCCAACTTTATCAACAACAACAGCTATACCCGCTGCAGCTCCACCAAGTACTACAGCACCAGCTACAGTAACACCAGCAGTAACTGCAGCAGCTCCTGCGACTACTGCTGCTCCAGAAACTATACCAGCTGCAGTTGTAGCTCCTGTAGTAACAGTTACAGCTGCTGCTGCACCAGCTGTAGCTACAGTTGATGCAATTAACGCTCCTGTCAAGCCTGATCCTCCGGCGGCAGCTGCTGCTACAACTGCAGCCGTACCTGCTACAGTCGTAGAAACTCCTGCAAGAGCACCGACAGTAGCTGCCATTCCAGCAGATGCGGCGCCATTACCTTTACTTCCACCTTCTGTCAGTTTACCAATTAACTCATCTACTTTATTTCCGCCCTCTTTAGCAGCTTCTGTTACAGCTTCTTTAGCAGCTTCAACTACTGCTGTCTTTGCAGCCTCTGTTGTATTTGGGTTACTAGTTATTGTGGTAGATGTTTTAGCAGCTTCAGTTACAGCTTCTTTTGTTTCTGCAGGAAGCGTTTTCGCAGTTTCTTTAATTGTTTCTTTAACTTCTTCAACTAATGTTTTCTCACCTGCAGTTCTTCCCTCACCTTCTGACTCATAAGCTGTATCAACTGTTTCCTTAATGCCCTCAATAGGGTTTTCCTCAGCTGCAGCATCAGAAGAACATGTGGCTTCCCTGTTATCCTCATCTAATGCATTCTCAATTTCTCTAATGTTTTCTTCAATAGCTTCAATGATACTCTCGCCAACTTCACTGGAAATAAGGTCTGTCATCATTCCTTTAACCAACTCTAATAGACCCTCAAGAATGCCAAGATTTATCCAATACTGTACTGTTTGGTTGAATGTCAAATATTTTAATAAAGCTGAAGTTGTTACATCAATGTCCACGATTTCTAGTTCAGCGGCTATGCTTTTAATTGATGAATTGATTTTATCGCCTTTGAAGTCTTTAATTAGATGCATTCTTTATCCTCTCAGTTGCTTTAATAAATTCAGTTACCTTTCTTGTAGTAATAAGAATGTTAATCTGTTGTGAGTTTAACATCAACATATTATATAAATACATGTACACGAGGTCGTCTATATTGTCATTAGTAAGTGTTTTAATGTTGTTAAGTTCTTTGTTAAATGGAATGACTTCTGAGTTGTAGTCTTCTGGCGTTTTATTTGTAATTAACATGTATTACTCTCCATGTCTTATTTTATATAATCTCTTAATTAGTTTCTCATTCAAGTCACGGATATAATTCTTAAACTGTTCTGTTTTAAAGAACCCATCATTCGTAAGTTTTAATATTGAATTATACACAATCTCAAACTTAATGTCAATGTAATCATCATTGTTCTCTATATGGTTTAAGTGAATTATGTCCTCATATACATCCTTAATCTTACTAATAATGTATTTACATCTGAAATATCCATAGCCATCATGCCCCTGAATTAACTCATCTGGTAAATCACGGATAGTACCATCAAGAATTGTTTCAACATATTGGACCTGTTTTCTCACTATGTTTCTTTCATTCTCTTCTAGTCCAACATTAAATCCTTTTCCTTTAAATGAAATCCAACCTTTCTTAACACACAAAATCAATGCAAATAATACAATTCCTGCAAATATTAAAACAGGAATGCCGCTAATTCCAGCAAAATTTGATAACCACTCCATGTTAACGCCTCTACAAATATTAGAAATTCTAATATTATATGAAGAGGACAGATAGAATTAAATTTTGTGTTTATTTGACTACCAATAAAATAAATGGAAAGACCTATGTTGGCCAACATAAATACATTAAGTTGTATGATGGCTATATTGGGTCTGGTACTCTTATAAAACGAGCAATAAAGAAATATGGTAAAGAGAACTTTGAAATAGAATATCTTGAAACAGACTTAACGGAAGACGAAGTAGATTGGTATGAGCAATGGTATATCACTGTATTAAATCCTTATTACAATATAAGTAGAGGCGGTCAAGGCGTAAGATACAGACAAACTGTAACAGCTCAAGAGTCCTTGATAAAGAACAAAGAATCAAACAAACGTAAATGGGAAGACCCTGACTATAGAGCTTGGATGATGGAGAAGAGAGCTGAAAGACGTGGCATCCCATTACCAAAATCTGAAGAAGCAAAGCAACATATAAAAGAGTCTATACAAAGACGCAAAGAATTAGGAACATACAAGCCTACTATGCTAGGCAAGCACCATTCTGAAGAAACTAAAAGAAAGATGTCAGAAGCTCAGAAAGGAATAAAGAAGCCTCATAAAGGCATTCCACGTTCTGAAGAATGTAGAAGAAAGATAGCAGAAGCTAATAGAAGACGAAAGGGCACATTTTATTGGTTTAATAATGGAATAACTAATATTAGAGCAGACAAATGCCCAGAAGGCTTTAAGCCGGGAAGAACAAAGAAAGATGGCAAAGACTAAATTAGAAATAAGAAAAGCAATATCAGACTATAGAAACTATGTTAACGAGACAATCGTAGACGCAATTATTAAGCCTGTTGGTAAATCCAAAGAGTCATTTGCAGAAAAGTTTATTGCTAAGTATATGTCAAATGCCTTAAAAGATACCAGCAGCAAAGAAGCTCAGACATTGGCAAACATTCTTATTAGGCCTGACTCACTGGAGCAATTTCAAAAGTTCGAAGCTTCTAATAAAAGCGTTGATATTGACATGATGCTATGGAAAATCAACAACACCTTATATGATAAACAACAGGAAGTATTCTCAAGCTTCTTGCATAATGCATATAAAAGATACCTTATTGTTAACTCAAGACGAACTGGCAAAACTGAATTGATGGGACGTCTTATTGTAGCTAATTTAATTTCCTCAAATGATGCACATGTTGTCTACATAAACAGAAACTCATCTGCGGCAATACGACAGATTAAGAAACCATTAGCAACAGCTTTGGCCCAGACAAACCTTCAGATTATCAAAGGCTCAGTAGAGTCCCAGTTTATAGAGTTTAATAACGGTTCACAATTATTGATTATCGGAAACAATAATAGTGCTGATATTGACCGTACCCGTGGCGAACGTATAAGCCTTTGTATTATGGACGAATGTGGACACCAAAGAAACACTAGACAAATTATTCGTGAGGTAATTGAGCCAGCAATGACTGACTATGGAAAAGAGGCCAAATTGGTTTTAGTCGGTACACCTCCACGTATACCTCATACATATGTTGAGGAAGTTTATAATAATGCAATGTCCTTAGGCTGGCAAGTCTATCATTGGACATTCCTTGATAATCCCCATCTTCCGGACAGAGATTTAATTCTGGATGACGTCTGTAAATCAAACGGCTGTACACAAGACTCAGCCTTCATTCAGAGAGAATACTTTGGTAGAATGGATGCATACGATGATGATGCAAAATGGATTAAGAAATACTCTGAAGTGGAAATAGCTCAATTACCAAAAGTATTTACTCATGCCTATGTAGGTGTTGACTGGGGCTATGAAGACAGAGCCGCTGTTATATCAGTGTTAGCTGATGAAGTTACAAAGAGAGCTTATGTAGTTGATTGTTGGTCAGAAGCAAGAAAAGGCATTGTTGAAATAAGCAATGAGATCAAAAGACAGACTGAGTCATTGAAACAAAATTATAACATAAGCAGACCCGTACAAATTATTTGTGACAACAACGAGAAAGGCGCCGTCTCAGACTTGGTTAACGTATATAAATTGAGAAACGTATTCACTGCTTATAAGTATGATAAAGACATGGCATTGGATCAGTTAAATGACTTCTTGGGTGGCAATAGAATTACATTCCTTAAAGATAAAGCAGCAGCCTGTGTAGAAGACGCTAACAATACATTGTGGAAAAGAGATGAAGAAACAGATAAAATACTTCATGAAATTGACGATGATGTATGGCACCCAAATGCTTTAATGGCGTTGTTATATGTAAGCAGACAATTTGCATTAGACGTTTGTAGATTTACAGACATAAATAAACAAGCAAGAAACATTCTCTCAGGTAAAGGCAAAGATGACGACCTAGAGGAAGTTTATAACCCAATTGAATCAGAAGAGGAGATAGTCTAATATTGTATGAAACAGATATTCCCAACAACTAAAACTTCGTTAACTGCTGTAGGTAATAATCCAATTACTGAACAGCAATATGATGAACTTGTATGTAGAACAAATTGCGCAGAATGTAAGGCTGACATAGCTGTTTGCTGTGTTAATTCATTAGTCAACTGCAATACAATACATAAAGCTACTGGCCAATTTAATAATTTTACAGCATGTAATGTTGAAGCAAACTGCGTAAATGCCAATAATGTTGAAGCAAGCTGCACAACCTCCGATGAAGTATCAACATGTAACATTATAGCAGAATGTGGCTCAATTGGCAATGTTACAACCAATGACACTTTAACAACAATTGGTGGATGTACATGCCTTGGTACCGTTAATGCTAATGAAATAACATCACCAAATGCCTCTATAGATTGTGTTAATTCATGTGTTATTACAGCTGCTGAAGGCACTATATCTAATTTAACCGCAGATAATGCCACAATTACTCATATGAGTCTCGAATGTCCAAGAATTGGTACAGCAACAATTACCTGTGCTGATATTGGAGAGTCAAACATTGGACAGTTGACAGCTAATGACACAACAACTTGTACATTACAGGCAGACTCTTGTATTGATACACCAAAGTTGAGAGTGAATTATATAATTCATGATAAGTTGGAACAGGAAGTAACAGAAGTAGCTGACACCGGCGACTATTGGATTGTTTTACCTCAATTTACTAACGGCATTTATTTCATTGAAGCAAAGAATGACACAAACAAAAGATTATGGTCTATAGAAATACAGAACAGTATCAAGAATGTTCAATTCAGATGGTCAGAAAGACAGATTGGTTATTTACAGACAATAGGCTGGAAAGTAGATGCTGCCGGTGTAGCTATAGTTCAAATTAAAGCAAACGCATTAAATGAACATGTAACATTGTACAGCCAGTCTATATCAACCAATAATGATTTGCCACCATCTATCTATTCATCAGAACAAATTACAGAAGCTGATGGCGAATTCACTGTTACTCAATCAACTGGTACATTTATACAGGATGTAATATTTACCAACAAATTACATGCAGATTGCATCGAAATGGATGCACTCATGATGGACAATGTAGGTATTTACAGAAAGCTGTTCTTGTCATGTGACTTCAACATCGTTGGTGATATTATTGAACCAATCGTTACAGAAGGGACTGAAGGCCAGTATGTTACAAATAAAACTATATGTGGCTTAACAGTACCTACATGGGAAGGTAGAGCAGATAGAGTTGACTCAACTAAGGCTTGTTTGATAAACTCTGATACAGTTGCTGCTTATGATGGAACTGACTACGCTGGTACATATGAATGTGATGTTCAGACAAAGCTATATCCAATTACAAACTTGGGTGATAACACTTGCGTACACGGTAGCGTCAATGTAGAATGCGATGTTAACTCTTTAGGAGTTTGTGCAGAATGCATCAGACTTGGAAAGACATTTGAAGCAGATGGAAAATCAACATGCGCTATCGACCAGCCAATGCTTTCAAATACCGAATCCGCTGATTGGGAAATCTATGATAAAGCAAAATACGGAGTTGATTACCTCGGTAGACGACAACTTGTAACTAAAGATTGCTGTGATGCTTATAATTGCGAATGTAATTACCCATTAGTTTATAATGAGAATATGCAGCCTAAACAATGCTGTGAAATTAAAGTTGAAACAGCAGAAGTTGCTTGTGACCTTCATGTAAGAAGAGACTTATTTGTTGGTAATGACTTGTATGTTTGCGGTACAACTCACACTGTAGAATCAGAAACAATTTCAACAGCTAGTGATACTCTTATTTTAAGACAAAACAACCCAGCTGGTTTAGCAAGTGGAGAAGTTTCTGGCGTTATCATTAACAACTACAATGGAACTGAGTCATTAGCAATTGTAACTGACAGCAGTGGTACATTAAGAATTGGTGATGTAACATGTGGACAGACAACAACATATCAATTGATATACTATAAAGATGGACATTGGTATGACGCACCAGATGGAACTGAAATTACTGTTTCAGGTGAATTAGTTAAGTACGCATCTAAGTCAATTGAAGACGGCTATACAAAGTACACAAATGCTGTATTTACTGCGTTTAGCTATGAATGCTTACAGCCAATATTAAGTAGAGACGAAACTGCAAACTTAAATGCAAATGGTTTATTTGTATGGAATGGAGTAACAAGCGAGGCAAACACTATATCACTTCCAACTAGTGATGGACAAACACTTCATTATAATGGAGTAACATGTAGCTATTACTGGGAGAAAGACAGCGGTGTTTATTGCTTTGAGTCAGTAGCTTGTTATGAAGCTGTAGCAAGCACAATTCCATTAAATTCAGTAATAATGATTGCAGATGCATGTAATTATACTATAAGTGAGGAGATTGAATAAAATGCAGGAGTTTATTAAGACACCTTCTGGTTTATGTGAAGTTGGTAGAGGTAAAATCCGTAATTACGCAAATATAGACGCAGTATGTTGTGCAATACAAAACGGAGAATTAGCTCCAATGGATTTGTTTACCACAATTGCTGCTGAAGGTGTAACAGAGGATATTCAAGCTGTAATTAACTGTCTTGTTTCAATTACACCTGGTTGTGCTTCTTGTACAAATATGTTGGTAACTCAAATTGATTTGCAAGGTGCTACAGATGATATTGACTGTGTAAGATGTAGATTGGACGCATTTGAGATTTGTGTTAATAACCAGAAAGTATTGTGTTCTGATTTCAATGCGTTAGCTGCAAGAGTTGGTGTTAACGAAACAAACATAGCCGCATTGCAAGATGGTAAAGTTTCATGCGCAGACTATGGTACCTTTACAACAAACTATGGAACATGGAAAACTGGCGTTGACACAGATGTAGCTCAGCTTAAAACAGATGTTACAAGCAATACAAACGCAATTAGCTGCAGAGTTTTATGCACAGATTATTCAACAGCAATGTCATCTGTAAATACATCTATATCAAACTTATGTTCATGTGCTGGTCTAAAATGCACAGGTACAGTAAAGTCTATATACAATTCAGCTACAGGTGGTACTTGTACTCCTGATGCAAATGGAAAGATTACATTGCAAGTTTTAAGTGCTTCATTAAGCGGGGATGTTTTAACTATATGTCTATAACTGTTGGTGGAAATACATTGTCAAATGCAGGATATGCCTATTTTAATGGAAATCCTGTAAATAAGATTTATGCTAAGCAAGGATATAATGCGCCTGTTTTAGTTTGGCAAAGATGTGTACCTGTTTCTTGTTCTGTAGTAAATGCTTGCCCTCCAGCTGGTTACGTTGTATGTAGAAACTACCTGTTGAAGGCAACTCTAGAGGATACAACTAATGAGTATGGTTACTTTTATACTAACAGAAGCAGCCTTACAGAACCAATTACTTTCCAAAAGGTTTATGAAGTTTGTTGGTCAGATGGAAGTGTAACAACTAAATGCGAAACTTCATCTGCTACAGCATGCTGGTTGTCTAAAGGTGATTATGATGCATTAAGTGATGCCCAGCAAAGTGCTTATGCTTTAGGAAGCGTTTACTGGTTGGAAAATGGACCTAATTCTCCATACTGGTATGTATGCAGTAATGGTACTTGTGGTATTCATGACTCTGTAGAGGGTACGTATTATGGAGTTAGATTGGGTTACAAATACATGTAAAATCTAATATTATAGGAGAAACGTAATGTTAGGAAGAGTAGATAATAACTGCGAAATAGATACAATTGCAGGTCCTGTTCCTGGATTGGTTCAGAAACCAGAATATTGTTTAGACCATAACTATGAAGTTGTCTTGACAAATGGTGGATGCGGAACAGGCTTCGTTGGTGTTTCTGGCGAATGTCAAATAACTTTCAATCCACATTGCTGTGTTGGATTAGATGAGGACTTATGTCCAATTTATAAAGGTGTTTTAACAGTTGATAAAGTTGTTGCATGTGACTATGAAGGTGTTGATGCAAACAAAATAAATGCATGCCCAACAACTGACAATATCGATATAAATGTAGCATTAGTTGGTCCAGAAGATTTGGATAATATGAACTCAATTCTTTATGGATGTGGTCATGCAATATCATACAACCCAGGCACTGGTGTAATGAAAGTTTCTGAAATTGATGCAGAAACTTGTAATTTGTCTTTGGGTGGTGGTACAGCAATTGTATGTTGTGATTGCAGATTGCATACATGTTTAGCTGGAACAATTTCAGGTGATACAGTTTACGAACCATTAGCATGCTGCACTGGAGTTTCATCTGGTGAAACATTGAATGCAACAGCTTTAAATTGCGATGGCAAACTGATAAAGATGAGTTGTGTTGGATACGAAGCGTCTCCATCAGGTTATGACCTTCCATTGTGTAGTAAAGTAATTCCTGCCACTTCTCTTACAACTAACACTGCGATTAACACTCCATTTATTTATAATGATGAATTGTCAATAAGTGCAAACTGCAATATTACTTTAGGTATATGTCCAACTTGTGATACCCAATGCAATTGGATTACTGGTGCATATGTAGGTTTAACTAAGTGTGGTCATCTACATTGTTTGAATCTTTATGGTGACAACATTACTAATTTGAAATCAGGATGTAAAATACGAATCCAAGCGGGTACAGACAATGGATGTTGCCCAGTTTGTGCTGGTGGAATAGCATGTATAGAAATGGCAAGCCGCTGCTTAAAAGAATGCTTTTACAAAATACTTACATGCACAGATAATTTATCAACATATGTTTCCGATATTCATTGGTATGAATCAAATCAGCTCAATGCATGCGTAGGTTGTTGTGCAACTGCTAATGTAGCTTCAGCTTGCATTAAAATGGGCTGTGGTTATTACAGTTATAATAACATTTACAGTGTTTCTTCCGATGGTCCAATTATCGTTACTAGCTCATGTACAGCATGCCTTAGAATTCCTGAATTACAATTGCCTAACGGTGCTTTTGTTGTAGGTAACTGCTGCGCTACAATTACTCCTGCCGGATGTGGTATATTTAAGGGCCTCTGTATATATGGCAATTGTGATGTAAATATATCTGACGTTAACATCAATGTATACTGCCAGGGAGAATTGAATGCCAAAATCACTCGAACTGGTACGATTTGTGGTAACAGCCTTTTATTAAATATCGGTTATGAAAATGATGATTGGTCACTCACAGATTACGTGCCTAATGCCCACCAAATAGACAAGCATATTAAAACCAACGGTATAAACGATGTAGTTGTAATGTGCAATAGTGACTGCACTTATGATTCTCCATTAGTTGACGGTCATGTATATTATTTATGTTTCGATAGTCCAATGATTTCAGCTGATGGTAGCTCACCTATGGCTATTACATACAATTGGTCGCCAAGTCAAGGAGTAAACTGCAGTAAAACATATAATTTACAATACGTAAATGAAAATGGTATGTGGGCAACCTATACTGGTTTTGACAAATGCTCAGGTACAAAATACTATGTAGATGCATTAGCTGGTTTCTTTGTAACTCCAGATGGTAATAGCTTGGAGATAACAGGCCAAGCATTGGCTGGTAAAGACTCTACTGGTACGTGCGAATATTGGATAGGAAGAGGATGGCGTTCAAATGCGTCATCAGGAATACAATTATCATTTGATAAAGCAAGACCAATCGGAAGTACATATACTCAATTCCCTGGAACTGATGACCCTAACACATTGTTTAATGATGGTGATATAACATCTACTTGGACAGAACTTGATTTCAACAGCGCATTCTTCCGTGCAAGTGGTAGTGCATCTTGTGGATTCAACTGTGGATTACAGCCTGAGGCAATTGCACCTCACTATCACTGCGTATGTAACTTAAATCTTAGTCACAGTCACACATTTCTGGCTGAATATGGTTCTGACCCGACTGTTTCAGTCTTGTGCGGAACATATCTTCAAGCAGCAGGCGCGAATGCATGTACAAGGGCTCCAACTACAGATGTTATCTGTCCCGCTCTTACTTCTGTTAGCTTCAGTACAATCGATACTGTTTATCCACATCAACCAGCTCCAGAAACACGTCCATCTAACTATACAATTCGTATTTGGAAACGAACTGCTTAAAATGCATGGAATTCTAATATTATATGAAGAAGTATAAAGCATCAGAGCTCATTGAAAGAGCTCTTAACATTGCAGACATTAGTAATACAAACTTCCTTACTCATAAAGAAAACATTGAGTACATCAATGACGCTTGGAGGTCTGTATACCAATGGCTCATAAATAAAGGTGATAAACAATTCGTTGAAGAAGTTGAATTGTCTGGTGGTGGTTCAAATGGTTATGTTGAATATGAGCTGCCGGACAACTTCTACCAAATGCTTTCATTAAAGTCATCAAATGGATTTGTAATTCAAAGAAAAGCTGAAAGTGAATCATCTAATTCTGCTACATATGAAATCGTAAATAACAGATTAAGATTATATGGATGTACATCAAACCTCATTCTTACGTATTATGTAAATCCAATTTGGATTACTTATCCGGATAGACATATCAATGTTGAAAATCTTTCATACCCAGATGAGGCTTATACTAGTTTTAACAACAGCGTTTTGGTTTATAATGAAACAGAGGAAACATTCATACTAAAGAATGTAATTACTGGTGAAACAATCGCTGACCTTACCTTTGCATACAACCTTGGTGGAAATCCACTTGTAGCAAACGGACATATTGGCCTTCAGAACGGCACTACATTGAGCGTATATGACTATAGCGGAAATGAAATCAATACAGCTTCTGATATTGACTCTGCCTTTGTTTTAGGCGGAATGGTTTGTTATCTCAAAGATGGCCAGATATATAATTTTGACTCATTGAGTTTAGCTACAAATGAAAACATTGCAAGTGTTGTTGGTGGAAAAGGAATAGAAGACTATTTCTACAAAGACAGCGAAGGACATCTCATTCATTATTTATATGGTGAAGAAACAGAATATGACATTGAAAATGTTGTTAAAGTAATTTACCATGATGATTATTACACAGTAGAAACTTCAGAAGCAACTGGGGTTTATGTTACAGAAGACTTTAAGACATTAACTAAAATCCAAGTGCCAGGAGCTATTAAAGCTGTATTGAATTATGGTGTCTTATATTACAACGGATTTTACAATGTAATTTCAACCTATGAAGATACAGAGTTTAATTTCCCAAATGAATTATATATCTCATTATTGGCATGCGATTTAGCAAGTAGATATTTAATGAAGATGAATGCTGATTCAAGTGGAGTTGACAACTTGTATGAACACATGAGAACTACATTCATGAACACACTGACACAGGATGGTAATTACACAAGAATTACCAATGTTTATAGGAGTTAAGGGATGTTAATTGGAAACCAACAGATTACCCAGGAACAGATGCCCTCATTTGTTTCTCCACAGAAACAACCTTATCACGCTTATCAAAGTATGCAGGATACATTAAATGGTGTTTTGAACTCAACAGCTATGCAAATGGCTCAGCAACAGCCACAACAGTCTATGGAAAGTAGACAGAATCAATGGAGTAACGATAATGGCAAATAAGAAAGAATCAGAATATAAAGACGACATTACCTATCTTGACAACAGAAATGGTATAAGACGTGCAAAGTACAGAAGAAACCTACGTGCATATTATCACACTTATGGTTTTGGAATGACTAACATTGATGATACAGCAGTAGCTGGTTATTATAGTTCATCAGCCACAGATGTAGAAGAAGATACATCATCTGGCATTCAAGAAAATGTCATTAAGTCATGTATTGACACACTTGTTTCTAAAATTGCATCACAGAAAGTTAGACCATTCTTTAATACAGTTAATGGTACATTTAGAGACATGCAAATTGTTAAACAGGCACAGCAATTGTTTGACGCATTGTACGATGAACAAAATGTAAATAAAATAATTTCCGATTGTTTCAGAGATAGTGGAATCTTCGACACCGGAATTATTTATGTTGACAAAGAAACAAAGAAAATAAGCAGAGTAATGCCATGGCAAATCTCTTTCGATAATAAAGAAGCATCATACAATTCATTGACTCGATTGTTATGGAAGATGGAAAACTATCCAGTAACTTTATTGCCATTTAACTCAAAGAATATTCAGAACATAAGACAGTCAGTTACATATTACAGATACTACAATCTCAATGATAAGAAACTTGTACACTGGGTGCCTGAATTGGATTATTATAAAGAAGAAGTTTGGGACAGAGATGTTTTACCATTCATATTCTTGTTTTATGATGACCCTATTAAAAGTGGCTCAACTACATCTATTGTTGACCAGTTGTGGGGATTACAGGAAGCTATTGATGCCATATTGGTAAAGATTAAAGACGCATCTCAGTTGTCTTCTCCATTGAAATATTTCGTACCAGAAAGCAGCACAATTAAAGTAAAGAAATTAACAAACCGCACTGGTGAAATTATTACATATACAGCTTTACCAAATCAAACAACTTCCCCAATTACAACAGCCGTTGAACCTTTTATGGATCCTCAATGGACTCAGTTACTTGATAAGTTTAAGCAAGATGCATATGAGCAGTGTGGTATATCTCAATTGTCTGCTACATCTCAGAAACCACAAGGACTTAATTCTGGTGTTGCTTTATCAACTATGGAAGACATTGAAAGTGACAGATTTGAAATTCAGTTGAACAACGTTATAAGAGCTTATACAGATTTAGCAAAATTGTGTATAGCCTTATTCGATGAAAATGAGGACATATTACCAGCAAACAGATTGAGACAGTCAATTAAATGGGCAGATATAGTTCAGGCTCAGGAACAGCTGGTAGTTCAATTCTCAGCAGCTGAAAACTTATCTAAAGACCCAACTCAAAGAGCTCAACAGGTAAATATGTTGGTACAAATGGGTGCAATTCCACAGAGCAGAGTTACTGCATTGATGGAAATTCCAGACTCTGTACAAGGTTATTCATTAGCTAATAATGCAATAAATGCCGTAATGGCTGTTATCGATGATTGTCTAGAAAATGGTGTTATGGATGTGCCTGATTACATACCAACACAAATGCTAAAAGAAGAAATCATGAACACTTGTCTTTCATTGAAAGGAGCTAATAATGATGAGAATAAAGCAGATATAGAAAAGCTGCTTCAATTATATGAAATCGTAATTGGTAAAGAACAGAACAGTATGACATCAGCTGAAATGATGGCCGTACAAACTTTACAAAATGAATTGATGCAGGATTTACAAAATCCTGATGGTCAAATTAACTCACAAATAAAGAATGCAATTTCTAATAATATAGGAGAAACAAAATGAAATATTCAGAAGAACAGGTAGAACAGATTTTAGACAAAGTAAGTGCTCTTCTTGACGAATACGGAGCTGCTGACTCAAAGTTCCAGGATGACCAGGACAGAAAACATTGGGATGAAACCTATGGAGAAAGACTTGGTGCTTACTCGGATAAGTTGAAGAAACTTAATGGTGATGACTTTGACATCATTGACGAAGCAAGAAAAGAACACAAGGATTCCTATTCTGATGTATCAGAGGATGACTATGTTAATGCTCTTGAGGAAAACATCAAGAAGGTAATTGCGAGAGTATGGCCTGAAATGCCAGAAGAAAAGGTTGAAGAAGTTGCTGAACAGGTAGCTGAAAACGCAGATGAAGGCACTGAAACAACTGTAACATCTGTATCAACAGAACCTATTACAGAAGAAGAAACTGAAGCCGAAACTGAAACTGAGGAAGAGGAAGATGTAGACCCAGTTAAAGCTGATTATGATGAGCTTGAAGACTATATCAGCAAAATGCCAAAGAGAGGATAAGTAATGACTTTATTGGATAAACAGGAGTTCTTAAGAAAGAAATACGGTGATGAAGTTGATGAGATGTCAACATCGGATATCGAGTCTCTCTACAATCAGGAAACTCATCAAGTATCTGACGATGCTATTCAAAACCAACCGAAGCTTTCTGAACAGAGAGTGTTTGACCAAGAAATGGCTAAAACATCTATCCCAGCGGGTACAGCTTCGCCAGTTGAGTTTAACAAAATGCAGAAAAGGGCAAAAGAAGCAAATCCAGCTGCTTATGAAGATAAGAAAGATGAGTCACACAGCCTTTCTTTATCAGAAGCTATGGGTGGAGTTATTGACAACAAACCGGTAGACAATAAACCGACTGGAAACACTCCAAATAAAGCTAGCATTCCTGCAAAGAATGTAAAAGTAAATAAACCTAAAGAAACTACAAATCCCACAGGTGAAAACACTGACGTTGATGCTGGAGATAAGAACAAATACACTTATGGACCTAAAAGCATATTAAAGGCTTACTATGATGGAGACATCGATGAGTCAACAAGGGATTATATGTTAGCTGATGTTTTGGCTAAATTTGCCAGAAATACTGGTAAAGACATTGGAAACATTGGTGCTCAATTCTCTGGTGGTAAAGTTGATAACAATAAAGAAACATCTTCTTGGGAAGGAAGAAACGCTGAAATGCTCAAACAGCAAACATCAGCTCAAGCTGCTAAAATTGAAAACAGTGATAAAGCTATGGAAAGAGCTATGCAGAAAATTGAACAGACAGCTGGAAGACTCAAGAACGACCAGGCAGAATACACATTATCTGCTGCTAAACGACTTAGAGAACTTTATAATAACACAAATGACCCAATGCTTAAGAGTATGTATGCAGTTCTTATGTCAGATGTTTCAGATGGTAACATTTCACAGGATGCACTTATCGGTATTGCTGCTGCATCCACACCAGCAGAAATAAAATATCTTTGGGACCTAGCAAGTAAATCACGTAAATAATGAGTGAATTGATTGAGTTATCAAAATTCCTTCATTGTTCTTTTAGTGAAGCTATCAGGAGAGTGGAGGAGCTAGTAGAAAATGATATTGTTGAGGATGTAAGCGAAGCTGTTGCTTACTTGTATTCTAATAATATATAGGAATTTAGTTGAAAGAGATATATGGCGAAACTAATATGTCTTTCTTAATTCGATTAAAGTCCGAAACAACTTTAATAAAGGCGCAACTATCCGCCGGTAGGTAGTAGGAGAAAATATAATGGCAGCACAGGCTATTACAGCAGATCAGAGCATTCTTAATATGCTCAAAGTATGGTACAAAGATGGCGTAGAGAACTTGATGTTCAGAAACTCACCAGTTCTTAAAGCTATCAACAAAACTCGTGTTGAAGGTAAACAGCAGAACTTTGCAGCTGTTTATTCTCGTGGTGGTGCAGTTGCAGGTGACTTCCTTGTAGCTGAAACAAAAGCAGCTCAGAATGTAAAGAATGCAGAATTCAAAGTAACTCCAGGTCAGTTGTTCTCTGTATTCTCATACAATGCTAAAGAGGTACAGTCGAGCCTCTCAAAGAAAGGCGCTTACATGAAGGTTGCTGGTAACAAAGCATTCGCAGCTACTGAAGCTCTTAGAAAGACTTTGGGTGCAGCTCTTTATGGACGTGGATATGGTGAAGTTGGTATTCTTGAAGATGCAGTTACTTTCGTAGCTTCAACTCCAATTGACATCACTTTGACAGACGACGCAATCATCAAAATTGCAGTTGGTTCAAGTCTTCAGTTGAAATCAAGCGTAGCTGCTACAACTGCTCTTGTAAACCTTGAAGTAAATTCAGTTGATGGTAATACAGTAAATGTAACTCCTTCAGCCGCTTATACAGGTGTTGGTGGTGAAGTTGTAGTTATCAAAGGTTCTATGGACGCTTCTGGTAACCCATATCTTCCAATCGGACTTGATGGATGGCTTCCAATTGTTAACGGACGTTCAGGCGCTACTTGGACATCTTACATTGGTACACCTTTCATGGGAGTAACTCGTTCAGTTGCTACAGAAGGATTGGCTGGTAACTTCGTAAATGGTATTGCAGCTTCTCATACAAAGAAATCTGATACAATTCAGGCTCTTATGAGAAAGTGTCGTAGATATGGTTCAGCAATGGACTTTATCGTAATGAATGACGGAGATTGGTTGGATGTTGCAAATGAAATTCAGACAACTAACACATACTTCACTCAGACATCAAGCAACGGTAAGAGAAAAGCAAATGTAGGTTTCAACAAGCTTTCTGCTGGATTCTCTACAAACTTCATTGATACCGTTTATGATGATCCATATTGTCCAAAAGGTAAGTTCTACGTATTGGATAAATCACAGGTTGAGTTCTGGGCATACACAAATGCTGATGCAGCTACAGAAGATGGTATTGCAGGAAATGAAGCTGGTAAACCAGATGCTGAAGAAAGCAACAACAAAGGTAAGGAAAATGATCCTTACAAATTGCTTATCGATGACTTCATTACAACTGAACCTGGCTCAGCAACATCTGACGGTCCAGCAGTACGCGTAACAATGAACGTATTTGGTTCATTCGTTGTAATGGACCCTTCAGTTTGTGGTGTAGGTATCTTCCACGATGCCGATACATCAAAACTCTTGGGCTATGTATAATGCTGCATAAATAACAAATAATAAAGCCCCTTCCTTAATTGGTTGGGGCTTTTCTTTTATGTTTAACTTGATTTTATTTTAATTGATTTTGAAGTAACAGTTCTCCAAAGGAAAGCAGCTATTTTCCATTTGATATATTAACAAATAATTAGTAATTCTAATATTATATGAATGGAAAAGCAAATAAACAGCAAATGACATTTCCTCCAATGTTTAATTTCTGTAAAGACTCAGTTCATGTTGATGAGACTTTTAGAAATGCAGAGGAAATAAATGCTCCATATTTGAATGATATGTTACAGCCACTTTATATAAAGTCTTATGACAATAAAGCTGTACACGATAAATATGGAAACAGATACACAATCGAAAATAATGTTCTAATGAAGAATGGCTCAGAATTGTGGCCAGTTAATAATGAAAAGTTTGTAAAGACTGACATTACAGAGCAGGTTAAAGACTATCTGGCTTTTGACCTCCACAATGGAGATGTCTATTGCTATTTAAGAAGAACATCAGGAAATACATACGAGTTGAATTATGGCACTGGTTCAATTACTTTTAGACCAGGTGATTCCAACTCTAGTAAAATCATAGAATGCAGACAAAGATTTATAAATGACCATGTTGTAACAGTTGTTTATTATGATTTGAATCTCTATGAGTATTTGACCATCTATTTGGATGGTAGTGCTGTTTATTCAGGTTTGGCATATTGGTATGTTCAAAATCAAGGAGCTTCATTCAGTCAGGTAGCTGCAAATAAAATTGGTTTTGCGCCTTGTATTCATATTGCAAGAATTGGTGATTATTACGGAGTTTCATTAACTTCTAAAGCTGGTACTGTCAATGACTTAACAACAGGTTCTGCTTTTATTACGATATTCTTTGATGGAACAAACTCATATCAAGTTGGTAGAAATATAACACCATCTACATCATCTGTCTCATCAAGCGTAACAAACAATGATGCATTGTTTATTTCTACATCAAAGTCAACAACATCAGTTTCAAGACAACTCATAACAAATGACTGGGTAAATTATTACTATTACAGTGCATCAGCTACTGATATAAGATATTTGACAAAGTGTAGTTACATACCATCAAATTACGCATCTATAGCTCAAAAGTATGTAATTGGTACGCAAACTCTTTACTTAAACGATGCAAGAGATACAGCAACTTTCACCGTAATAAGAATTACAGAGTACAACTCAACATTCTCATTAAGACTGTTAGGCAACCAAGGTAACAGATACAGAATTACAGGCGTAAGTGCTACAATTTCAAATCCAAACCAAGACTATAACGGTGGCGGATGGCAGATTGGTGCTGGTGCTACAAACACTACAGTTTCATTAGCTGCTTACAATGTATTGAGCTTGTCTAACACAGAAATATCTACATCTAACCAAACATCGGTTACATTCTCATATAGATACTTTAGTGGTCAAGGTGTACCACAGGTTGCATATAGCTCTGTTTCATTTGGTGCATACAACACTGGTGGAGGTTCTTTATATTCAACATCTGCATCACCTCAGTACATAAACAATACAAACGTATATAATGTTACATATAGCACATCTGTGTCAACTAGTAACATCAGATATTACCCAAATGTTGTAATAGACAGTGGTGAAATGTGGGCTGTTTATAAGTTTACAGTAAATACAAGTAAAGAAGAAAACAACAACTCATATTGGCCAGATAGTTATAAAAGCAATCAAAACATCCATTATAAAGGAACTGGTTTAAGCATAAGTGGCTCAAGATACACTGTAAGCTCTTCTGCTGCTGCTCCTTCAGGAGTTTCTATTGTAAGAAGTGGTTCAGTTTCTATTAACCAAAACTGGGTTGACATGGTAATTAAAATGAACAATCCATCAGCCGTCAACCCAAATGCATTAAACAATGGTGTTACTGAAACAAACGGTAGCTACTTTGAAGAAATTGAATTTAACTCAATGATTGGTCAGCCAATTTGGTGCCCAGGTACATCTAGACTTTCATCTTACAACTATTATTCAGATGCAGTTTCAGGTGACCCAACAATTACAGGTAGTGCAGAAGATTTAGCAATATTCGTTGTTGGCGGCTCAAGAGTACCAATCGGTTCAAGTAACTTTAACATCTTATACAATGTAACCACTGCAGGTACCTCTTACGTTCAAGGCATATCATATTCAGCAGACGCAAACTCTATGGGTACTTTATTAACTCCATGGCAGTCAATCAGTGAGACTTCATATATTCTTTATTCAGGAAATAAGGTTGTATATAAAGATAAGTCAAACAAATGGTATGCAATTGAAATTGTAAATGAAGATGCTGAACTTTCAGCAATTCTTGAAGACTCATTGATTGTTGTAAACACTACAAGTTATTTCAACTGTTATGACCCATTAAAGAATGAAAAGTTCCATTATGCAACTGACTACAATGGAAGATTAAGACACGGTGATACTCAAGAAAGAAAGTTCCAAGGTGCTATTGCAACATCTGCTTCATCATATTCAGCCTATCCGTTTATAAGATACACAGGTAACGGCATAAATCCACTTTATCCTGTAATGCCTAGATACCCAGTTCTTTCTACAATTTATCCAGCTGTTGCTAGATACAGATGCTATGTAGGAGTTGAGTCTATATTTAAGTCAAACATGGATATAGAGGACAAGCTTCCTGTTGATATATTCTACTCAAGTCAAAACTCAACAAACTGTGAATACAGATACTCTTTGTTCATGCTAAACAACACTAAGGAGTCTGTCGTTAATCACAACATACAAGGTTTGTCTTATCCAGCTACAGTTTCATCAACTGCGTCACTCACTCCAAATATGTTTACAAAATACATAAATGGAGCAGGAAACAACGACCTCGTAATTGAAGGTTATGATGCATATGTTTTGACATATTATGACAATGAGCCTTATTTACTTTATTCAGCTGCAACACAAACATCAAATGTTTACTCAACAGATGATAGTTTCTTTGTTTTACAAGGCCAGTTCTATGGAATAATTGGTGATAAGTTGTATGCATTATCATATAGTAATGGCGCAATTTCATCAATGGAAGCAATAATTGATTTGGGTTCAATTAAGTTTCTTGGTAATAATCCAATGATTGCATTCTGGTGGGACCCAGCATCTAGAACAATTAGATCATTTACTGGCGATGCCAACCTTGACACATTGTATAATGCATCTAAGTTCACAGACATGAGTGGACTACACTGGTATGATGAAACAACTCAAAGTATATTCATTGATACAGATAAAGGTTTGTTGGTATTTGGCCCAAGAAACACTTACATGCTTCCCAACTTTACAAATGTAACAAATGTACAGTTTAGTAATGATGGTGTTACTCATATTACATCAAATGGTATTACATACGATATGGTGTACTATAAAACAGATGGATATGAAGTTTTACCAATTGACATTGAGACATCATTTTATGGAATTGGTGCAAACGAATATACTAATATTGATAGATGGGACATTACCTTATACGACTACAATGAAGATAAAGCCGAAAGTTATATCAAAGTTGGTGTAAGAAGCTTAACAGACATTACTGTTAAGTCAGAAGAGAAAACTTTCAAAATTACACCAGATATGTATGACAAATGGAGCAATTCTGTCTTAATAAGATATGTACCAAAATTACAGAAAGGACAGGGTATTCGACTTTATGTTGAAACCCCATTGACTATACAGAAAATTATTCCACACGTTGCTGATTTGAAAACAGGAACAGTAACAAAGAGAGGAGTTTAATACACAATGGCCTATTTTAATGATTACCTAGCAGCAGCACAAGCAGCTGCTGCTTTTGGGGGTATTGACAAATATTTAGCGTTATCAAAAGCGTTAAACCCAAATTATGATGTTGAGGCTGCAAGGACTGAATACAATAATTTAGTGCAACAGCATGACGAACATATCAAATCTTTATATGATGGAACATATACAAAGAAGCTTGAGGAAGAGAAAGCAGCTGCAGAAGCAAAAGCTGCTGAAGAGGCAAAGGCTGCTGAGGAAAAGAAAGCTGCCTTAGCAGAAACTGATTATGATTCAGATTGGGTTAGCGGTTTAAGTAAAGGTTCATACAATGAATGGGGCCAATACGTTCCTTCAAGATACACTCACGGTACTGCTGTTGCAAATGGTACATGGAATACTGACGGTTGGTCTGAAGACGCAATTAACGCAGTTAGGGAAAAGTATGGTGATAGTGCAGCAAATTACGTTAAATCTAAAATGGAGTCTAAAACTGGACTAGAGGGAAACACCTATTACGTAGGAAACTTGGATAATATATTACAAGACTATTTCACACTTTCTCCAGAGGAACAACTCGACCAAACAGCCACTAACACTACAGAAGACTCAACATTAGAGCAGGAACTTAAGAACTTACTTGGTGCCAATTATGCTAAGGAAGATAAGTCAGATTTCTACAATTTGATTGCAAAGTCTTATAATCAGGGTGTAGCAGACAAATTAAAAGAAGCAATTGATAATGGAACTGTTAGAGATAACGGTTTAGGTATCTCATGGTCGGCATATTTAAAAGACTTATTGGAAGGTGAAAACAGAGAAAGAGCCGTACAGAATGACGCTACAAGAGAAAACAAAGAAACATACGGCGAAAGTTGGGCTGAAGCTACTGGAGACACTGAGTCTTACGGAGAGGACTATAAAGAAACTACAGGAACTCAAGGTGCAGCTGGTGAGACATATGTACAACAGAATGATAATTCTAGCCCAACACGTGGTGCATTTTGGAGATCAGAGGGAGATTATTCAGGTGCTACCAATGCAGCGGCTGGTCAGGCAGCTATGGCAGAAGAAGCTCAGAAGGCTCAAGCTCAGGCTAAACAAAACTATTTATCAAATGCGTCAGCTGGTATAAACAGGTCAAGAGCTGGAATGTTGTCAGATGCTGATGCTGACTCAACCTCTGGGGTTGCAAATACTTATGCTGCAAATAAAGGCCTTGGTGCATCAACTCAGGCTGATTACTTAAAGAAAATGGCAGCAGCTAATGCAGCACAGCAACAGGCTGAAAACTTAAGAAGAGGTTCTGGATATAACACTTTAGGAGCAGTACTTCAAGGAGCTGGTTCTGGAGCTGCTATGGGCGCTACAATTTCTGATGAAAATATGAAAGAGTCACCAGAAGAGTTTGACCAAAACAAGCTTATTGAGGCTGTTGAGGAGTTTAAGCGTTTGAAGAAACGTTTGGACGAACTAAAAGCAAGGAGAACAAAATAATGTGGAATACAGTTATTGGTGCTTTAGCTGGAGCTGCAGCTGGCGGTATTATAAACGGACTTTCAGCTAGTAGCAATACAAACAAAAGAGCTAGTGCATACGAAGACTACGCAAAAGCTGTAAGGGAAGCAACAGAGAAATATAGCGGAAGTAATGCATATAATGCAATGATAAATGAAGGTTCGAAAGAAGGCCTTATGATGGCTAATAATTTTGGACAAAGTAATAAACCATTAGAGTCTGGTGGAATTGCAATGAACAATGTAAACACTGGAAGTAAAGCTCCTGAAATGTTTGATGCTGGTAGAAACCTTGGTAGAAACACAAAAGCTACTGAACTTGATAGCAAATTTAAGGCAGATACAGCAGCTGCTAAACTTGCACTTCAACAGGAACTTACAGAAGCTAATGCTCAACAGGCTGGTGTACAGGCTGGAATGAATGTGGCTGGTGGATTAGTTGATCTTGCAAAGAATACAGGCGTTACAGACTGGGTTAAAGAAAAGTTGAATACATCTGATGAAAACCAGAAAGAAGGGATAAACAATGATAGTGGACTTCCTGAGTCTGATATAGAAGACTCAATGAGACAGCTTGAAACAATAAGTTATAAATATAAAGACCCAAATGTTGAAGGATGCGACGGTGAGAAACATGACAGCGGATTTACTGCTCAATCAGCTGAGAAAACTCCATTGTTCAAAGATGCTGTGGAGACTGGAAATGATGGCGTTAAAAGAATTGACAATTGGAAATTGCTAGAAGCTGTTACTGCTGGTATAGCTCAATTGCAAAGAGAAATTGACGAAATTGAAAACACATCAGATGAAAATCTTAAAACAACATATAAGCCAGTTAAACGGAGAATTATAAAATAATATGGCAATGTTTAGTAAGAATCATGGAATGCTCGCAGGAGCTTCTCCATGGCAAGTTAACAATGTTAAAAGCTTGAGAACGGATACATATAATGAGAGTACTGGTGAGTTCAACACAGTTATCGGAGATGAACTTGGAGATGATGAGGTTGGACATACATACTCAGTTGACTCTACAGCAATTCAGTCAGCTAGGTATGATCCATCTGATGATTCGTTGAATATAGTTTATAAAGGCGGCGGAAAAGAATATAAGTTTTCAGCTACACCAGAACAAGCTAAACAGTGGCTTGAATCTCCATCTAAGGGTAGAACTACCCAGGAATGGAAATTCACAAATAGATACCCAGGATACTAAAAGGAGCTTATAATGCCAACAGAAGAAAATAAATCAGAATGGTGGAATTCACTTCCTGAAAGACAAGATGATGAGTCACAACTTAATGAGTCAAACATAAATGACCCTCTTATGGGCGGATATGAGAATGAAACTAAACTTTCTGAGAACGTACCCGACTACCAAAACTATCAATGGTTCAAGAATCCTGAGCCTCAATACGCATACACTCTTGGTGAAAAGTTGAACACAGCTCTTAATAATGGTAACAGTAATGAGATTGAAAACATTATAGAAAGCAATCCTGTAGAAGCAGCTGAAGCTCTTCCAGAAAACAGTCCTTTGCAGAAAGAAGCTGAGGAAGTTGTAGATGGCGATAAAAGAACCGATGAAGTTGATAATGAGGTTATAGAAGACTCTATTAAGGATTACCGTACACCAGGCGGATTCTTAAATCAAAACCAAAATGGAAAGTTGACAGATGATGCATTTAACGAACTTCTAAGTTCAATTAAAGAGCCATCTCAACAGTCAAGAAAGAACAAGTTACGACAGAATTTAGCAAATAGCATCAAGACCAACCCTAATAAAGTTGAGCCAATTGAACAGTTTGTTGGCCAAGAAATGCCAGAAGATATTAAGGCTGATGTAGAGAAAGAGTCAAAGTTTGTGTCAGAGATCGACTGGGACAATGTTAAAGTATATAAGCCTGGAGAAGAAATGTACCCTGGCGAGTATAATAATGACTGGGAGAATGAGCCTGACTTTGATACAACTGAATGGACAGCAGACATGGGTGAAAATCCACTTCCTGAAGGTGAAAGACCTAACTTCCATGAAGGTGATGAAGCAATTGACAAAATGCAGGAAAGAATGACTCATGATGAGGATTTCGCTGGTCCTGATGAGCTCCCAGCTACCTATGAACAAATTGTAGAACCAGGGAAAGAGTTAGCATTGACTAATGGAAACCAGTTAGCTCCTGTAGAAAATGCAGAAAATGCTGGATTCTCATGGGAAGTTATTGATGACCAAATTGATGATGCAGTTGATAATGATGAAACAATTCCAGAAGAAGAGAAAGAAGAAACTAAGAAAAGACGCCACAGAATTATTAAATGGCTAAGCGGCAATAGTAAGTCAATTACAGGCGGTTCTAATGTTCCTTCTGAAAAGACGGATATTTCTACAGACCGAGTGAGCTCAAACATTCAGTCAGCTGGAAAGAACATCTTAGGAAACATTGGCGCATCATCTGGAATTACATCTTCGAAAATCCCTTCAGTAAAGGAAGAAAAGAAACCTGCTGCAGGTTCAACTGCATCTAGAGCTGGCGGTGGTTCTATGCCTGTTGCTAATGAAGGTAAATACGCAGCTGTATCACATTCTAATGGTGGAAATATGTCATCAGGCTCTGCTGGTTCTGGTATGTTTGGAAAAGTTGGTACATTAGGAAAAGGTGGTACAATTACATCTAAGAAGGCTAATTTGCCTAGTGGAGAGAGTAAAGGCGGTTCGTCTGTTTTGCAATCACCACAGGGTGTTAAGAATAGTAATATGGACATGAATGTTTTATCTTTAAAGGATAAAATTATAGCCAAGTCTAAAACTTGGCCAGGTCAAAAGTTGGATAAAGATGGGTTGTTGATTGTAGTTAGAGACGACAACAGAGTGTCCATCAATAGACAATTGTTTGAAAACTTTATTAAAGACAATCCAAAGTCAGTTCAACAGCTTCGTCAAATTGTTGATAAGTATTAAGGAAATCTTCCAAGTTGAGTTCAGCGTCTTCTTTAATTGCCTTGCTACCTTGTAAGGCATTAAACGTTGGCCAATAACACCAAGAAGACAACTTTGATGGGTGGGTATGCTTTTCTTTAATGCCTTTCATTATGTAAGTAGTTGCATCCATAACTCTATCTTCAAAGGTTGAAGTGTAAAGTCCTTTTAACATTTTACTCCCAAGCGCATTACAGCATTCATGTACTCTGTAAAACATAGCATCCCAGGATGATTTATCTGTATAGTTACTTGCTTCCCACTTTTCATAAGCTTCCTGAAACATCTGCTCTTGAAAAGAGGGAGGCATCTTTGGTCTCCCTCTCTTTCCCATTATTTTGTTACCTCTTTCAACAATTCTTCTGGCTCAATGTAATGAACTTTTGCACCAGATGGACCAATGGCTGAAAAGTAAAGCAAGTCATCAGTTCTACAAGGCTGTTCAACATTATTGTTAAATGAATATCCAAAAGATTTTGGTTTTGAATGTGCCCAAATTACAGTTGTCTTTGTTAAACCTGCTGTAAGATGCTGCAAAGAACTGTCAATACATACAATCTCTTTTGCTTCTTTTGCCAATTCATAATATGTCAAATATGGAACAGTTGCTCTCAAAATAAAGTCTCTGTTTGGACATGGTTCGTTTGGCAATTGATACATTATGATAATTCTGTCTGGATAAGCTTTATGATAGAGGTCAACGAACTCTTCTACTTTATCAATTGGGTAATGTCTTTTAAGCGGTTCGTTGTCATAGTTGTATGGAACTTTTGACCAATCTGAAACAACTTCGCCTTTATCATTCTTTACCTGAGGTACCTGTACAAGTGGTGACTGCCCGCCCGTCGCTTGCATAATTACATAGTCTTTTCCATCAAGTGCTTTCTTAATAGACTCAATCTGGTTTGACAAACCTGGGAATTTCTTTAATGGTTCAAGAATTGATTTTACCTTAGTTCCGTTTTCAGTATCAGTGAAAGGAATATTCATCAACTTTGCCCAAGCTTCACTGTAGTTAAGCTGCTTCTTAATAAAACCATCCATGTCATAAAGACGGTGTAAAATAAGCTCACCGCCTGCAGCTTCTGCATCAAATATCATATCCTTAATTTCATTTGGTTTGTAAACTGTATTAACATATGGACAAGCCTCATAGAGGTCAAAATAAGGCGAGCAAACATTAAACTCATAATCCTTATTGCCAGTATCATCGCCTTCAGTTTTGATGTAACTGATAAATGATGCCAAGCCGATGTTCAAACCGAGGCCACCCTGCACATTGATGTAAAATTTCTTCATCTGTTTTATTCTCCTATATTTTATTCTTCAATAATTTCTGTTCCATCCTCTTCATAGAGGAATTCCGCATTGACTAAGTTAGAGCCTGCTGCAGCTGTCAATAATATGCCAGTATATTCACCGTCTCTCTTAAGCGGCAACAAATTACCATCTTCATTTACTAAAGTAACTAATGGCGTCCTAATGTTAAGTTTATCATAAACAAGAACCGCATTTGCCCTTAATGGTATGTTTTCATCTTTACCAATCTTTTCCCAGACAACTTTACAAAGTTCATCAACCGTGTTTGGTAACTTGTTCTTACTCTTCTTTAAACCTTTGTAAATAGATTTGATCTCATCTTCATCAACCCCATTTATAATTCCAAAAGTTGTAACGATAGAACCAACCAAAGTATTATAGACCTCATTGCTTTTCTTATCAATTTTGGTCTTCATTCTTTTAATTGCATTTGACATATATTCTTTTCACACTCCACATTAAATCTAAATCTTCATAGGATGTATAATAGCACAACCCGTCAATCTTATATTCATGTACAATTTTCTTTAAGTATTCAGTCGGTATATCCTCAATAGAACAACTTGCTTTAATTTTCTTTCCATTTCTACTTACAAGAATATAACCGGTTTTAACGTATATTTTATCCCAGTCACCTGTATAAATTAACATTTATTCATCTCCATCAAAATTCATGAATGATGATTTTCTTTCGGGTTGCTTATGCACTCTTAAAGATAAAGTAGCACCATCAGATGTTGTGAAAAGCGCACACAGATCCTCATTCTCATTGATCTTTTGAATTACCTGTTCAAGTAATTGAACATCCGCTTTTGAGTTTAGATACCAATGACCTTGTTTTGTTGCTGCATCTTTATTAGCATCGCTCATTCTCTTGAAGTCATTGTAACCATCAACGTCCAATTCGCCGACCAGCTCTTTAAGGAATTTCACGTCAGCATACATCTTATCAAACTTTCTTCTGTTAACCCACATGTTTTAATCTCCTTTATAATGTATATATTAAATTAGTTAGTTTCCTCTTTAATTATAGACCCATTTTCATCCCATTTAAGTCCCATCTCATTAAGTACAGCCTCGTCATATAGTCCTTTATCCCATAATTCTTTCTGATTTATATGTATATTTTCCCAATCAATTTGTGGTATAGCAAAATAGCCAGTTCCAACAAAATTATCTTTATTGATACCACCTATAACTTTACTAGCTAGTCCACATTGAACGGGTAAATAATACCACCATTTTCTAAAGTTATTTAGTCCCCGACCCAAGTTGTCTATAACACCAGCGAAAGCGTTTGAAATACCAGTTTGATTTTCCATATTCCATTTATACCAGGTACCTCCTTTACCAAAGCCGCCCTGATGATTACCATGTGCTGAACATCTTATAGTTTCAATAAACCAATCATCATGATGTTTATCAATATTTTCTGGTAAAACCTCTTTATCTCTAATTTGGCGCATTTTGATATTTCTATTATTTTCAACATTCCATTTATAGTATTCAATATATTTTGAATCAACAGCTGCCAAAGTTAAGTCCATCCAGCTATACTTATCAACATTTTCTTTTCTAAGTAAACATATAGATAAATTTTCAGTAATGTCGGCATCTTTAAAGAGTTTAGGATTAGCTAATTCAAATGTTTCTACATGCCTATATAGGCTCTTTTTATACTGAGATAATGGCATCAATACTACTATCATACTTTAATCCCATTTCTTTTAATACATAATAATCTGGGTCTTTCTCATAGTCTGGATATTTATCAGAAATTTTAGCCCAATCAATTTGCGGAATCGCGAAATAATATTCTGAACTAGCCATATTTGTTCTTACGCCTGATAAACATCTCGCGGCTAAATTAGACTGATAATTACCAGCATATGCAAAAAGCTTAAAGTTATCTTTAGCTTTTTTATTTTGAAAATGAATAACACAAAGTATATTTCCCCAATCTTTATTTGTCCAGTTTTCAGAATAGAAGTTATATTTATATCCAAAAGAGTTCGGACCACTAAAATGTCCATGTGACGTTACATCAAAGCAACGTCCTGTATCTACAAAGTCTAAATTTCTATCAAATATTTCTGGCGTTTTATAGTCCTTTCTTACGGGCACAATACCTTTATTATGGCTAATATTCCACTTATAATATTCAATGTATTCTTGGTTAAAGGACTCTAACATAAGTTTCATCCAATCATATTTATCTATAATATCCTTTTTTAGTAAACATATAGATAAGTTTTCTTGTACTACAGCATCTTTAAATAGTTTAGGATTAGCTAATTCAAATGTTTCTACATGTCGATATAGGCTCTTTTTATATTGAGACGCTGGCATCAATACTACACACTTATTCTTCATCTGGTATCCACTCCAATATTTTACTTACAATCT
>RHMF01000093.1_pt1 | contig 33104 bp, 53 predicted proteins | sample 5365151 | NCBI WGS metagenome assembly RHMF01 (sample SAMN10266501, study PRJNA497801) | feces metagenome | isolation source: feces | host: Bos taurus | place: China: Prairie of Fairy Mountain | collected 2017-08-14 | reverse complement strand
ACCGACGATAGCACCCATAATAGCGCCACTCGGACCGGCAAGTTTATATCCAATAATAGCGCCACCAACACCAGACGCCAGGGAACCGGCTATGGTTGTCATTATTGTGCTTGTATCGAATCCACCGCTCAGTCCAGCGGCGTATGCACCTTCATACGAAACCTGCAATCCAATTGCTGCAATAGCTCCACCCGCAACAATTGCTCCCAATGAACCAACAGCGCCTTCAAACGCTTTGCTCAATTTCCATCCAAGGATCGCTACGCCAATTGCAATCGCAATACCTTTGACGGTCTCCATGTGTTCTTCGATCCACTGGACCATGTCTTTAATTTTGCTGTCAAACTCGTTGACTTCTTCGAACATTTCAGTGTAATCTGTAGAAGTAGAACCACTTCCGCTTCCACTACCATTACCATTCTGCTGAATAATGTTCAGTTCGTCAAAGTCTGCCAACATATCTTTAACAGAATCAGACGCGCCTTTTGCGGCCTTCTTCTGCTCATCAAACGCTTTTGTCGCAACAGGTAACGCCCTTGTCCATGTACTCTTTCCGGACAATAGCGAGAAGAACTGATTAATATAGTTTACAGCCGTCGTAATCCAACCGACAATTGTATTAAACAACGGAATCAAAGCCTGCAGGGCTGGAGCAACTGCAGCACCAATGCTGTTTTTCATTTGATTCAGAGCTGTTTTTGCACTGTCCATCGCAGGAGCAAAACTGCTTCCAATGGCTTCGCTGTAGTGGTATACATTCTCAACACCTTCACGGAAACCTTTTGCCAGTTCCCGAATCATATAGCGTAAAGCACGCATCTTCGCCATGCGCAACATCTGACTTGTAAGCCTTGCAATACCAAGATTTCTGATGCCACCACGGAGATTGTCAAATGCTCCGCGAAGCGCCGACATCGCGCGCGTGGACAGTTTCTGGGCATGTTCCATTTCAAGCAATTGCGTATACAATCTTGCCTGTTCAGTTTGAAGTAGACGAATTTGTGCTGCGCGATACGCAATCGCATTAGCGTCTTGTAATCCCGCCTGGATATCTGCCGCAAGAGCATTCCGCATTTGCTGTTCCTGGCCGGTAAGAGAAGCAATTTGCTGTTCCATGTCCATGGCAGACTGAACGACAGAAGCCTGCGCAGAGCTCATGCTGTTTACAACAGAATCAATGCCGGACATAATATCGCTAAATGACTGTGTTCCTGTAGATGCTGACGCCGCATTCTGCATTTGCTGAATCTGAGGCGTAGCGTTTTGCGTTGCTTGCTGAACCTGCTGTATGCCTTGCGCCATGTTCTGTGCGGCTTGCTGTGCACTGCCTGCACTTGTTGTGTAGTTTTGTGTAGCCTGCGTAAGCCCGTCCATTGCCTGCGTGGTTTGTGCTACCGCAGCCGCCGGATTTGCATTGCCAAATAACTGATCGGTTTCCATGCTGACGCCTTTAGCAGCCCACTCTTTTATTTCAGCAGAAGAATTCCCAAACATTTTCGGAAGAGCGGCAAGCCTGCGTTGCATATTATCCGTAATGCGTGCAAGTGTATCCTGCTGATATTTCGCAATCTCCGCAGACGAATCTTTAAACGCAACTTCAACATCATTCGACGTAGAATGTGCAGCATCACTAACCGCAGCCATGCTTGACTTCATGCCTGCCGCAGCCTGGGTTGCTTCATCCATGCTCGTCTTGAGTTGTCCAGTTACCGGCGTAAGACTCTCGCCAACATACCATGTCACATTATCAGGAAGAATACTTGCCATTTCATTTGCAATTGTATCAGCAGCTCCAGTTGCTGATGTCTGCGCATACGTCATCGCTTCCTGAACTTCCTGACCAACATTAACAAGTTTCCCCGCAGTCTCATCGGCAACCTCTCCGACTTTCTGCATGGCCGTTACGGCTCCTGTTGAAACGTCCTGACTACCTGTGGCTCCTTTTGTCGCTCCAGTCAATCCGGAAAGGTTCGGAACCTTAAAGTCGCCTACAGATTTAATTTCAGCAAGTGCTTCCGCAATCCGTTTCAAATGAACGGATGCATCCGGATTCGAATGCATAGATTCGGCGAGTTTAATCAGATTATTAAAACTCGGAACGCTGAACCCTTCGCTGACGCTCTTAAAACGATTAATGGCACTGGCATCAATCCGAATTGCAGACGCAAGCGCGTCTGCTTTCTTCGTTGCACCAGACATTGCATTGAGCCCTTCTGCAATTGACTTCAGATTTGTTCCGATTCCTCCGAGCCCTTTTAGTTCTTTCAGTGCTGTTGCAAGCGCCTGTATATTTGAAATAGAACCGGAATCCAGTTCTTTGATAGCAATGTTAATAACAGATATTCCCTGCGCCGTTGATGTTGCCTGAGCATTGTCCACTTTACTTCCGGATACCTGTTTTACCGCATCGGCAACATTCTTAATATTCTGCGCAGATGATCCGGCACCTTTTGCCGCATCCTCAACCTGTTTAAGACCGTTCGCAATTTTTCCGTAATCGCTGTCTACATCATTCAGCGCGTTAAAATGCTGCGCAAATCTCCCGCCAAACATACTGCTACTCATTGTTGCAGCGGTCTTTGGTTGAAACGAACTCATGGTTTCAGATGCCTGTTTAATTGTAGACGTTGCTTTGCTAACAGATGAAGCGTCTGATTTCGCCGCATTCAGTGTTCCCAAGATCTTCTGATATGCGTTTGCAAGCGTATCAATAGATTTCGCTGTGTTTGCAAGTTTTGTTGCCTGCGTATCGGATAACTGCTTCATTCCCTCCTGAATATTCTTCATTGCGGTCTTGAACGTTTCCGAACCAGTCCAGTTGCCGCCAAGCGCATTTTTTAGCTTTTCCAAATTGGAAATAGTACTGCCAAACGAAAGTCCACGTCCAACAGCCGTTTTTACACGATTGAGCGCGTTGGCAAGTTTAGTTAAACTGCCAGCCGCCTGTGATGCATCCGCCTGGATTTGTAAATTTAATACACCAACATCTGCCATTGCAGTTTCCTCCCTTGCCAACGCGCTCCATATTCTTACTGCCCTGATGATACTGCCTTGGCTTTTTCTTCCTCCTGCCTTTTCAGCAGGTTCCGGTTGAACTTCTCAATTCCGGCCTGGAACATAGCCATTGCCAGCATCGTCTGGTCTTCTTTCTGCTTCTTTTGAGCCTCTTCTTTCTTCTGCATTTCAAGCGTTTCAAGATACGGTCTCTTCGGAAATTCCGGAAGTCTTGTGGAGCTTTTTACATTTAACCCACCGACCAGAAGTGGCACGCACTGCAATACATTCATTATGTACTGTGCCAAGTACCAATTATTCCGGTCCGCAAGCTTTTGTTCCGTTTCCATCCGGATTTCATACGCTTTTTTGTATGCAGGCTTTAAGGAGCTCTCCCCGTCCCAGTATTCCTCCGGGCTCATACCCATCACGAGAAACTGGGGAAACAGCTGGTCAAATATATCGCCATACTGGGTGTCCGTCTGTTCCGGTTCTTTCTCCGTCAGACGGTTTCCCACGTAGGGGTTTCGTCTTCATTCGTATCGTCCTTCATCAGGGCTTCCAGCGGCTGCATGTACAGTTTCGTCAGGATTCCCAGGAGGTCGTCCTTCTTGGTCTGCTGTTCCCAGATCGTCATGATCCTTTCCTGCATCATGCCCTTGTGATGCATCTGGAAAGCGCCGGTAAACAGTTTCTCAATCATGGTGTACGGATAATCCGCATCGATCTTGAACCCGTTCCGCTCCATATTCTTCACAACGCGGGCATTGAATTCCAGGGTGTACTTGTTACCTTCCTTGTCGCTGATAATAACCTTAGAGAATTCCTTTTCGTTCGCAGCCATGGGCTTGCCTTCCTTTCTCGCCGAATCAATCGGCAACACTTTTTTATTCGCCATCTTCAGTGGCCTCCATCATTCATGATTGCCCGGAACGGGCGGTATGATTTCCGCCCGTCCCGGACGTTTGCGTCCTTAGTTGGACGAATAGGTGATAACCGTGCTGGGCGTAGTGGTAACGGTCATGCCAACCGCTTCGTTCACGCCTCCGCCGGAAATACCCGCAGAGATATCGCCGGTCCACTCAAACTTGCCATAGTGGCCATCCGGAACTTCGGATCCTTCGGAACCGGAAGCGCCGAACCATACAGCGTACTCATACTGATGGCCTTCCAGCGCCTTCACCTTGGCGTAGTTTTCGGGCGTGTAGTTGGCTTCGTACTGCTGCTCGGCCGTGTCGCCGATGCCGTTGATGTAAACGCGCATATAGTCCGAGAGGGAGGTGATGTCAATCCGCTCCTTGGCCGGAACCAGGTCCGGGAAAGAGGTGATGTCGATCAGTTTGTCATAGGTACCGGCTGTGGTCGTGCGATACATCAGATAAGTCTGATACGTAGAAATACCCTTTACCTGAGGCATAGTCATTTCTCCTTTCGTTCATAAAATTGAAAACGCATGAATGCGTGGGCGTAACCCAAACTCGCAATCATGCGCCTTATCATTGATTCAGTTGTCTTGTCCGGTTATCTGCGGTAAAGATTCCCTTCTTGATCGATCTCCGCATCATACCGGGCCGTATACCGGAATACGTTCAGATCACTCGGATCGTTAATGTACATTCCGCTGATCCTGCAAAAATTCATTGCTGCCATGGCTTCATCAGCCGCCATGAATACGTTCCGGCATTCGCGTTTGCTAGTCGCATAAACATCCAACTGGTACGTAATCAGTGCGATGTTTTCTATAGGCGTACTGCTTTGATGCTCCCGTACGATCCGGTTGTCTATTTCAATAAGGCTCGCGGCGGGGAATGCGGTCGGCTTTTCAACAATGATTGTGCTGACAAACTTCTTGTTCGCACATAGCGGAGCGACAACAGCATGAACCCGGTTGAAGATTTTCACTTCAGCGTCAATCATTCATCATCACTCCTTATGCAATATAATCCGCAAGAAATTTTCCGCCATCATGTTCCAGCCTATCCTGCAAATCTCTGTATGCATAATACATGAACGGTCTGGCTGGCATACCTTTTGTCCAGCGATAGCGATCTCCACCAATCGGCTTATACCACCATCCAGATTCTCCATGTCCGTTTGTGTCATACTGAGTATAAACAGAACCGTCCATACCCATTACTGCCACATTAGCACCCCATTCTCCTGCCGCTGGATGCGGTTTTGCCGCGCCAACAATACCTGTCCCGAACTCTACATAGAAGGCATAATAGCCTCCTGCATAGATGATCCCAGTATGTGTTCCCGGATCATAAGCGCCATGGCCAATACTCGCCATAAGTGCTCCTGTATCCACTGCCTTTAGGGCTGCAACCCAGTACTTTGCACGCCGCACTCCGAGCTCAAGTGCTTCACGGCACAGATCGTCAAACCCTGTTTTCAGATCGTTTTGAAGTTGATTGACCTGGTCGATTGCATTCTGTATGCTTTCCGGTGTAAGCGAAATCGAAATATTCTTGATAAACGCTTTCCTTGGCATCAGAGTTCACCGTCCGTCGTCTGCTTCTTCAGCGCAATGTTAACCGCGTTCATACTTGGCCGCACTGCCTGGATATCATACAGTTCGCCTTTCCACCGGATAACGCCATGCTCACTGATTTCAGTTTCGCTCTTATCCATAATCAGCGTGTGCGTATACCGGATTTCTTCGCCGTAGAACGTCTGGTTTACGTACCCGTTCGGAGAAGAGATGTTTCCCTTGCATGCAATCGGATCACCATACAGCGGGTGAAACTCTCCTGTGTGCTCCGTTTCCGGTTCCGCGTTTGGATCATCGCTGTCGTACACGAGCACATCGTCACTCATTCCGAGATAAGGCAGATATTCAAAGTCCGTCGCGTTCCGCTTCAGCATTCTCATGAGCCCACCGCCTTATATAATCACCTGGCAGAACGGCACAACATCCTTCAGCATCGCTTCCGGCACATCCGCATCGCCGTAATTGCGATGGATGCCATTTTCAATGTGCTGGATCTGTCCTTCTGCACCACGCTTGTTCAGCATGTAGTTGGCAATCTTCAGGTGGACGCTGTCATACCGAGCCGGTATTTCCAGCCCCTCATAATCATTCTTGAACGGATACATGCGGTTCAGAATCTTCTGCCCTGCGAGTTCCAGATAAACTTCGAGGACAGCCGGAGGTGTACCGTCGTCCATCATCTGTTCCAGCATGATGATTTTCTGTTCCTTCGTCATCCTCTCCGCCTCCTTTACCCGCTGATTTTCCGCTTTCTGGAAGCGGCTTTCGGTTTGGGCTCAGCCTTAACTTCTTCCGCAGGTTTCTCCTGCTTTTTCACCGGTTTCGGTTCTGCTTTAGGCATCTCCAGCACCTCGACATTGTCGCCAAGGTCTTCCTTCGTGTCCCATACATCCCCGGCCTTGTGAATCCCGGCTGAGTCTGTAACGTTCCATTTGGCTTTCACCAGCATGGTCGTTTCCCCTTTCTGTGGAATTCCCGGCGGCAGTGTTATCCACCGCCGGGACATTCATCACTTCACCTTGATCAGGGCAACTTCGTTCATCCGCTCATAGCTGGGCAGAACGATCTCAGAAGCGAAGGTGTTCAGATTCACAGGATGTTCATCCAGAATCTGGGTGATGGCAATACCGTTGTTCACAACAGCCACTTCCGCTTTGCCGCTGCCCATCAGGTCAGCTTCTTCGGGAGTGGTGCCACGCCAGGTGTTACCCAGCTGGCCGTTCGGAATCACCGCAACATAGTTGTCCGGCACGAACTTGTGAGCAACGCCGTCTTCGTCCTTGTACTTCTTGTCGTACACGACGATTCCGCTCAGGCCCAGAGCGTCTTTCAGCACGGTGATAATCTGTGCATCGGTCAGATAACCGACAGCCAGACCGTTCGTGGTCAGGAACAGATCCTTGATAGCCTTGATGCTCCGGAACAGTTTGAAGGTCTCATTGTTCATAATGAGCAGTTCGCCCTTGCCACCCTGCTCCTGGATCGCATCCTGAGCAGTCCGGATATCAGACAGCGGATCAGCGGTAGTTGCATTGGTGGAGTCCCAAGTACGAGTGCCGGTCAGCACGAAGTAGTTGGTTCCCTTCCACGCATCGCCGATATCATAATCATAGGTATACTTCACGCCGTTGGCTTCGAAGTTGATACCCACATTGCCGTCCTCAGCGAACAGCAGCTGCATGATCATCCGTTCCGGAACGACCAGCGCGCCATCCAGCAGATTACCGGCGTCATCAAACACCCGATTCAGAGCATCATTCAGATACGGGTCATTCTTTTCACGGATCCGCAGGATTTCCTGGCGATCCTTTTCCTTGATCTTGAAGCCCTCACGGAAGAAAGGCATCTCGGTCTCGGTCAGTTTGATGCCTTCACGGCCACGGAAAGTGGCTTTAGCGTCAAACGCGCTGGGCATCAGGGATACAGGCAGTCCTTTGCTTCCCTTAATCCACTTCAGGTCGAGACCGGCCTTCTGCTTGGAAGGGAACAGGGTTTCGCCCAGATACGGAATCCGGTTACTGACAGCCTCAGTCCAGTTGGCAGCCAGAATCTTCGGGCTTACCAGCTTACGAAACTCGGTAAGATTCATAGGTATATCTCCTTTCGTCGATTATTATTTTTGTTTACACGGGCCACTGCACATGTCTTAGCAGGTGTCCGCAACCCACCCGGACATCGGAATAAATCTTGAATCCGGATGTTCTGCACAGACTGCAGAAGTACAGGTCTTCACTCAGCATTCCACGGTTTGCGTCTCCGTAATTCACCCAGTCGTACCATGGGTACGAGGCTTTCCGGAACACGTCCGTCCGAATCAGAGCACATCCCATACCGCCGCCGTGGACCTCGATCTTGGTCTCTCCGGCTTCTGCCATCCTGCGCATTTCCTCCGCTGTGTATTCACTCTCCAGCGGATAGTGGTAATACGCATTGCCTTTCTCGTCGTAAAGCCTGCAAATGCATGTCCGACCATGATAAAGGTTATCTCTTCCCCTGTGAGCATAATACCCAAGGTTGACATCGTGTGCGTCTTCCAGAAGCAATTTCAATGCATTCTTCGGAAGCACTACATCATTATCGACCATCAGCACATAGTCCGTGTTTAGGTCGATTGCACGCTGCGCAATGTGATTTCTCGCCGTTGCGACATCGTAGCCCCTGATGGAATCGAACAGCACTTCATGACCATCTTTATCCAGATCCCACAGCGATTTGTAAGTATCTGGATAAATCGTTTCGAACGTAGGAACGGCAATGAGTATTTTCATCGGTTACCTCCGATTAGGTTTCTCCGGTCGCACCGGTCGCACCGTTCACACCGATATTGGTGCGGAAAACGATACCGGGCAGCGCAGAATACAGCGCGCTCGCATAGGTCACTTCGCTATGCTCCTGCGCCTTCTGGGCGTCGATGATGCCCTGCACCACAGCAGCGCCATTGGGATTCTCGGCGGGATCTACATCATACAGCAGGATGCCGATAGCGCCAGAACCAGTGGTAGATTCACCGGACGCATTCACGGGAGTACCGGCCTTCAGCTTGGTGGAACCCGCAATCGTCACCGGGATCGCCTGATAGTCCTTGCTGGCGAGGATTTCTACTCCGCCGCCAACAGTCGTCTGACTATACTTCATGTGTGTTTCGCTCCTTTCAAAGAGTTTATTTATTGTCCATCGGTTCAAGCCTTCAGGCTGAACCTTCCAGCTTTACCGGATGTACCCTTTTAGGCCTTCTGTAACGGATTTGTTTGCCTCGGCACGGCTCTTTCCAAGCTGTTTTGCAATCTCCAAAGCCGCTTTTTCTTCAGCGTCCTCTTCACTGCTTCCGCCTGCGCCCGGTCCTGGAATCTTGCCGTATTCAAGCTTCAGCGCCTTTTCACGAGCATCCCATGCCTGCTTGATCAGCAACAGCGCATTGTCGATGTCCTCACATCCGGACATGCACTCAGCGATCTTTCCGGCGGAATCCTCGTCCATCCCAAGCTTACTCATAACGCTCTTTGTGGACCGCGCCCGGGCAACCTCCTTCCGGAGATCTTCCAGTTCCTTTGCCGCTTTCTCTTCAGCTTCTTTTTTATTCGCCGCGTCGATTTCTTCCTGGGTCTGTTTCTGCCGTAATTCTTTTTTGAATTTGGCGGCTTCGCTTGCAGCCGCATCCAGGGCCGCTTTCTGCTTCGCCATGTCGGCTTTCATCTGCTCAATCTGAGCTTCAAGCGCTGCTTTCGGATCTTCTCCGCTCTTTCCGGCATCGCCACCAGCGGGAGCTACGTCTTCGCCAGCACCGTTTTCCACGCCTGCGCCTCCGTCATTGCCACCGGAGCCGCCGTCGTCCGGAGAGAACATCACTGCAAATCCAGGACACATCCAATATCCGTTTCGGTTCCTGATCATATAGATTCTCCTTTGCGAATTATTAAGTGCTTCTCTGCACTATCTTGTGCGCTTTTATAGTGGATCTCCCCACTTTTGCGGTATTAACGTCCTTCTCTGGACGATATTTCAAATGGCATATTGCCATCTAAAACCATAAGCGGTTTTTCTCTTCCCGTCACAACACTGAGTAATTGACCACTGACTCATTCCTGTCGTGTTGACAATCTCTCTTATGTCCTTCCATGTGCAAACCTCATTCCCGCTTAAGTCGATCTGCCTTATTTCATTTCCAATGATTTTTCTTGTCTTGCGCATTTTTCTGCTTCTGCTTCTTTCTGGATGCAATGCAAGAGAATATCGAATATTGTATAACCCTGTACACCATTCGAGATTATCAACACAATTATTTGTCGGATTTTCATCCTTATGGTTTATTTGCGGATAATTGTTTGGATTATCAATAAATTCATTTGCCACAAGCCTATGAATCAACATCGGTTTTTTAACACCGTCCTTTACAAGTTCAACCCAGAGTCTTCCGCTATTATTTTTCTTAGGAACAAGGTTTTTTGCATATCCACGATGCGCATAATTTAAGCTTTTCACATTCCCGAGGTTGCTTACTTGATAAAGGCCTTCATATCCGCAAATATTTTTCCATACTTCTTCCATCCTGTTACCACCTTTCGTAACTGCCTTTATGGTGACTCGGCGGAAGGTGGTAAGGCTCTCCACTTTTCGACCCGTCGGTCTATCCGCCAAGTTTCCATCTTCAATTGATAAGGTTCGTTTTATATCAAATGGCTTTCACCATCTGATACCTCGTTTGGGCCGCAATCTGCTCCACTTAGCGATCTTCCTGCGCCTGAAATATCGGGCGCATTCTGCACCTGCATCCCCAGTGCGGTTTGCTTGGCCACTCATCTACCCGGAATATCTGCGAATCCATTGCTCCGCACTCACCGCAAACCTTCTCATCACGCATTGTGACCCACTGGGCAAACTGTACTCCGGCGTCATCCAGCGCTGCCAACATAGCGTAATCCGTCATGTTGATAGCGTACTGTCCGAGTTGCTGGCTCCATAACCGAAGCGCCTTGTTAATCTCGCCATCCTTGTCTTCAGCGGCTTCAAGCGCTTCAGCAAGCCTGTACGCCTTCCGCTCTGCCTCCGTATCAAACCGATATAGCGTTACAAAGTCCGTCTGGCTCAATACGTCCGCAACCCATGCTTCCGTGATAGTCTTCTCGGCCATCTCATGCGCTTTGCGCGGTTCAACATTGCACAGTGCCAACATCAGCAGGTACGCTTCAAACGCCACTTCGTAGTACCGGTTCCGTGCTTCCTTCTCGCTCTTCTTATAAAGCCGTTTGACCGTCTGAATTACGTTGAGTTTGTCAAACTTCGCCATCTTCAGCCGTCCAAACGCTTCCAGGTTGCTCCGGTTCATCGCCTTAATGGCTTTGTCGCACGCGCCGTAGTAATCTACCTTTTTGACATCCACGGCTTACACCCCAATTCGTCCTCCGGTACGGCGTCCACGGTTTGCACAGCTCAGGCTGTCGTAAATCTGGTTCGATTCCTTCTTAATAAACCGCTTTCCGCATACCGGGCAGATCGCGTACGAGCCCTTGCCTTCTTTGGGCTTCTGCTGTCCTTCCGCCTGCGCCTGAATCGCATCTGGCTCAGTCGGGTTCGTAGTGTCGTCTTCCTTCATCGGCACTTCTTCAGTAGCCGCCTGCGCCTGTTCAAGCACATCCGCAACACCATTCAGACGATCCAGTTCCGCAGCCAGCATCTCCTGGTAGTCGTCGTATACTATTGCGTCGCTTTCCGGATCCTGGCTCAGATGGCTAAACTTAAACGCCTGAATTGCAGGCATGCCCGCTGTCCTCAACGTGGTAAAGCTCTGTGTTTTCACAAGCAGATCTTCATAACTCTGCCGCAGGAACCGAGGCTCCAGGTCGCTGATCTTCAACCCGGTCAGCGTGTTCGTGTCAGCGCAGATCTTCAGCACAACCTTCAGGAACTCAGTCTCAGCCATTTCCCACATGCTCTGTGTCTGAAGTGCTCTGCTTTCCGCATGCCACCAGCCGTTCCGGAGAATCACAGCGCCGTTATTGCTGCTGTCACCCGTGCTTGCATTACCCTGCCCAGGCATACCGACGATCTCCAGGACCATCTGCTTCATGCTTTCTACCAGCGAGTTCGTCTGGGTCTGATCCAACTGCTCATTCAGGTAGTAAAGCTTTTTGCCACTGTTTCCGCTTGTAGACGGAGGAAGCTTAATCGCTCCCAGGTCTTTCAGCGACAGCAGGCTTTCCCGGTCAATATCCACACCGTCAAACACCATCAGCGCCTGAATGAACTGTTCCAGACCGTCCATCTGATTCGACAGCGTCAGGCAGATCGCGTCAAGAAGGTCAATCACGACCTCAAACGCTCCGATCCGATCCGGATTACACGGATACTCAATCAGGCTCACCCGTCCAAAGTTGTGACGCACTTCGTCCGTGATATGCAGTCCGGTGTCCCCCGTCAGCAGCGGCATTCCTGCAATCGTGTATGTCACATTCGGCGTGTACACCGTGAATTCAAGATCATTATGCGGCGGATCCTTATATACATAAGTCACGCCCATCAGCGGCGTCTTACGCACATCATTCCGGTACACCACAAACGTGTTTTCCACATCCGGGATCGCGATCTCAAACGGCGCTTCATCCATGAGCTCGTCGCTTTTCGCGTCGTCGTGGTACACAATCCGGTAAGCAGTTCCGCATGTAAACATCCGATGCGCCAGTTTCAGGTCCAGTCCGCGCTTGCCCTCGCTGATCATCATGTCATTGATCTGGGCAACCTTCGCCGGAATCTCCCTGTTCTCATCCTCAACGGACTTATTTCCTCTGCGGCTGATGTACTGAATCGGCTCCCCGGCAAACTCGGCGCTCTTGAACGTCACGATCTCGTTCGCAATATTCACGACGATCCGGTTTGTGATCTCCTGCTGGTAAATCTTCTGACGCTCCAGAATCGGCATGATTCCACGCTCATACTTCTGCAGGAAAATGATTTCGCGCCGATTCAACGAATGCACGCCCATCGCCTTTTGAAGTTCATCGATCACGTTGTCACGCGTGATTTCTTTCGCCACGCTGAGAATGACCCGCCTGCCATGCAGTGTTTTAGAGAAATTCGGATCCCATCCGTCCGTTGTAGTCACGTCGTACTTTTCAAGACTGACGCTCATCCGAATCCCCCTTTCTTCTAAACAAAAAGACGCCAAACAAACGACTTCTCGCTGTTTAGCGTCTTCCCATACCGTCTCCGCTGTGACATTGCCCTGGACCATAAAAAATTTGGTCACAAAACAAACGGACACGGTATTCCTGTCTGAATGATATCACACGTTGTATAATCTGTCAACACTTAACGCAATAAATATACAACATGTAGTGGTATACAACGGCACTAAAAAGGCCTCGCAAACACTTGCACCTGCCCAAGCGCAAAACTCTGCACATAATCCGCCAGCATTGCAATCGCATCCGGAACGTCGTCATGCTTGTTCCGCCCGGCCATTGTGTATGAGCACAGGAAGTTCATAAACCGTCTATATTCTTTATCTTTCACGACGCTGTCATCCTTGAAAACAAAGTGTTCTTTCACAAACGGCGATGCCATGATTATCTTTGTTTCTTTTTGTTGGGTTGTAAACTTCGTCGTAAGCTTTGTCCGTCCGCCCTGGGCCTTAATCATATCCTGCACACTCTGCGCGACTCTGCCACCTGCACTATTGCTCTCAAATCTCCCCATATGCACTTTGTGCTTCACACACTTTTCTGCCAGCCTCGGTTCCACAATCTCCGGGTTGCTGTTATCACACACCACATCTTCTATGAAATAATCCTGCCCATACTGGTACGCTATCGGCATCACACAATAATCTGTGCCGCGATCCTTTGTATCACATACGCACAGAATCGCATCCGGTTCCCTGTCCGGAAGCTCAAAGTACCTCCTCAGCAGATTCGCATCGTACAGCAGCCCTTCCCGCTCTATCGGCTGGTTCATGTACAGCGCACGCCACATGCTGTCCTCCATAACGTCACGCTGTTCCCGGTAAAACTCCGTGCTGAACCCAACCCCGTACAAATAATCAAAATTGCTCTCGTCATTCTCATTCAGCGCCGGTACGGCTATAAACTCAGCCCTGTCAGATCCTTCATACTGCCTCTCCAGCCTGCCTATAACATCATTCAGGCTCCACCTGGTAGCAATATGCAGTTCCTTACAATGATCACCAATCTTCCGCTGTCTCAGGTCTGTTGCGTACATCTCCCACAATTTATCCAGCCGCTCCTTAGACAACGCAATCTCCAGTCCGCTGATCAGGTCATCACAGTACAGCAGTCTCCCGGCCCGGTACAAACCGGCATTCCCACTCCCAATTGACGTAAATTCCAGCGTCTCAAACCGCTTACGCTTCCCCAGGTCAATCCGATAATCCTTCGCGTTCGTGCTACTTACCTTGCCATCCGGGAACACGTCATTCCACAGGTATTCCCCATTCTTATCAAACAACCTCAGGCATTCATCATACACGCCTCTCACAAACGCATTGCTATGGCTCCCTGTCAGGTTCGGTTCCTCAGGCCATCTCCCTGCCACCCACGTCAGCAAAAATATCGCCAGCGTACTTTTTCCAACGCCAGGAGGCAGGCTTATACCAAGGATATCCAGCTCATCATCCATCAGCCGTTGCAAACTGTTCACAACCCGCAGAAGCTGCTTCCGCCTCGGAAGGTAAAACCGCTTTCGCGGGTCTCTATTTCGCTCAATATACTGGCAATATGCGTCGAAGTCCACCGGCGCGTCCAACAGCAGGCTTTTATAGTACACATCATTCAGCCTTTCAGCAGATATGGTCGTCGTCGCTTCCCGGACAGCTTTTCCAATCCGCTTCCGAAACTCCTTATTCACCCCATGCCATTCCGCTTCGCCTGCGTCTATATGCCCCTTGAATATCGCAACAGCGTCATGGTACACAACCGGATCGCCCGGATGCATATCCACGTACGCTTGAATCTTTTCCAGTTCGGTCACACTACCACCTCCCAATAAAAAAACGGGAACAATCCGGGCTCATCACCCGCTCGTTCCCGCAATATTGCGTCTTAATTCGCTACAGCTACCGTCGCCGTCGGCTCCAGTATCCTACCCAGTTCCAGTACGCCCGGCTGCTGCTTTTCAATCCGGATAATCCGCCAAGGAGCACCAGCGCGCCTACAACTGCAATCGCAACGACTCCCCACTCGCCATTTCCGCCGCCGACATATATAAGGAATAATGCCAGCAGGATAATAATTACCGTTAACATCTGACAGCATCACTCCTTTCCTGTATAGCCCATCATTCGTATTTCCCAGTAAGTATTATCTTCACCTGGTCAACAAGATATTTCGCATACCTTTCGTTTGTAATCACCTTGTCAACCCATTTGTAATACATTTCGTCGTCATATTCATTGATCGTTCTACCCAGACTCTCGGCTTTTCTTCCATAATCATTGAAAAACGTACCACCGTATATCGACTTCATGCTAATCCACTTTTCGGCATTGTGAGCAATTTCTGCTACGTTATACAACTCATAGTTCGCGTGCAGCAGAAATATGTAATCCTCATCAAACGCAGATGGATTCGCTTCGTATATGTCAACCAACGCACTCATCATCCCTTTGGCATATTCCATCGTGTAATCCGTCATACCCTTGTCTTCTTCCGCAATCGCGCACGCACACCCGCACAACATCGCTGCCACCAACACAATACCAACCAACCGCTTCATTTGAAACATCCTCCTTTTTTATTGTTCGCGATTCTTTGGAGCACACTTTTCGGGTATCACAGTCTCTTCAATCCGGGAAATCGCCCTCTCTACAGCTTCCTTACATACCTTCAGTATCGCAATCCGGTCACATTGATTTAATACACCCATGATAGCAACCTCAGCTACATTGTCAATTAGTTCCTGACACTCTTTACTCGTCAGTTTACTCCCCGTCTCCATCGCTTACCTCGTACCATCCGTCACAGATCTCTTCGCTTTCCGGCATGAGCACCAGTTTGTACCCCATCGCATTGATCATCTGCTCCAGTTTGTCTACACGGAGACTCGTTCCGCGATTCAGTATGCCCGTTATGTTCGACTGACACTTCATACCGCTGATCATCGCTAGTCGTTCCTGACTCGTCCCAGTCTTCGCCATGATCGCTTTCACAGCAAGCTTCGCGTCCATTCGTATTTACCTCCAGCTAACCTAATTGTATATGCTCCGCCTGAATCGTGTCAATACTTTTTTGTGTTATCGCGACTTTTTTATTTTTCGGATGGTCGATGGGGTTACATGGGCCGGGTGGCCTGACACGGCACCCCCCCACGGGCGGGGGGGATGCCATGCCCGCGCATGCGAATATTGGTAGATCCGGAAAAACACAATATATTGTGTTTATATGCCAGGACAACCACCAAACCTAGTGGCGATGTAAAAGTTGACATATGTTTAAACATATGCTACAATAACATTGTCAAAAGGAACCACAACGACGACGACAGGAGGACAGGAAAATGAAGGCGGAGCACATCGCGGTTATTGGGAAAAGAGGGAACATGGTAAAGCGCTACTACACAGACGACTTTAACGACGCATACAGAGTCGCGGACATCATGCGCAAGGAAGGGTTTGTAGTAGTCTTCCATGGCAAGCTTGAGGCATGACAGCAACGGCCGGACATCCGGCCCACTGTATCCGGACCCGGACCCTGGATCCGGATACAGTGGGAACACTGAATAACACGACGGGAGGATATGAAACAATGTACAGCAATGAAACACTGAAGAAGGCCATGGAAGGCCTGCGGAAGGCGACGACGGACGCCATGATGAAAAGCTTTGATGAAATTGCGTTGCACATCTCGCAGGGTAACCGAAAAATCGGACGCGTGCATAACTTCAGCATGGCGCCGGGCCTGACGTGCGCGAATTGCGCGGGCTGTATCCGGTATTGCTACGACATCAAAGCCGTCATCCAGTACAAAAACGTTCTGAATGCGCGCGCGGAGAATACAGCTCTTATGTATAAGGATATGGCGCGGACGTTCCGCATGATTGACACGTATATCTCACGGAGACGCGTACATAAAGCCTTCCGCTGGCACGTGTCCGGAGATATTATCTCCGTCGAATATTTCGACGCTATGGCACAGATTGCGATTCGCCATCCTGACTGGACATTCTGGACATATACGAAGGCATACGCTTTTGTAAATGAATGGGTCCGGACCCATGGCGGAACGCGGGACGCGGTTCCGGCGAATCTCTCTATCATGTTTTCCGTCTGGAATGGCATGGCCTGCCCGAATCCGTACGGATTTCCAACATTTACTTGCATTCAGGAAGGCATGGAACCGAATCCGGACGAGTGGGCCTGCCCCGGAAATTGTGACATATGCCTTAAGTCCGGCCGCGGATGCCCGCACGGCGAGTCCGCCCATGTAAACGAACACTAACACAGGAGCCCGCGCTGCGGGCCTCCGCTCCGACACCCGGACCGGTTCCGGACGTCGGAGCGGGGAAACACCCGAAACAAAAAACAGGAGGAAAAAACAATGAAAACCATGCTTGAAATGATTCAGGAGCTTCAGGAACTGAAGCGCATGAAGGACGAACTTGACGCGGAAATTGAATCCGCTCAGGATGCCGTCAAAGCCGCCATGGGCGACATGGAAACGGCCGTATATGGCCCGTATAAGGTCACTTATAAGACTGTAGAAACGACCCGCCTGGATACGACCGGCGTAAAAAAGGCATTCCCCGCGGAGGCGCTCGCTCCGTACATGAAGACGACCGTCAGTCGCCCGCTCCGGATCACCTGACGGAGGCAGGCCGGACCCGCTCCGGCCGCCCCGGACCGATGCCCGCGCGATGGACACCGGTCCGGAGCGAAAAGCCCCGAAACATCAAACGACAGGAGGCATGGAACCATGACACACTATGAAAAGTATGAAAAACACGGAGACAAACTTGACTTCACACAGCGATTCATGATCGGACGCGGAACTGGTACGGATGCGACGATGGATCACCCGAATGAAGTGACCGTGTTCCTGTATCACGACCTGGACGACATGTCTGCTCATTTCGCCCACGTATACGACCGCGAAACGCTGCGCATTACGTCCGGATGCCTCTGGAAACTGGAATTCCACGCAGGACGCGACCCGCTCACGTCGGACATATGGCATGACTGGAATTGATAGAAGGAGGCGTAAACCATGACATTCGTTGACACGTACACGGACTCGCTCCTGACCGTTCAGGACATAAAGCGCGAGTGGGAACAATTCAGGACGGATGATCCGGACAATCACGCGGACCGCTTCACCGTCGAATTATACGAAGTACTCATGGCCACAGTGAACGGACGCAACGACCTGGACGTCATCGGCATGACCGGTCCGGAAGTATCCCGCTACATTCTCCGCCTGCGTGAAAAGGTTTAAAAAGGGAGGCGCGAAACCATGACATTCATCCTTGAAACGTACCACGACGCGGAAGGCCGCTCCGCCTCCGTCAGTCAGGGAAAATACTGCTCCGCATACATCGCGGAAGTGTATAGCCCATACCGCGACGGCTCCGGCCGTGCCTTCCTGGAATATCACAACGCGTTCACGACGAAAGCAAACGCCCGCCGTGCCATACACCGGCACGGCACCGGATGGAAGAAGGAGGAAGCAAAATGAAAATCATGCTCACACCGGACCGCATTCGCTCCGCTATAGCGGATGCCCGCACAGAATCGGACGCTGCGCTGGCGCTCCGCCGTCACAGGATCCGCTTCGGATTCAGTACGGAAGGCGGATATACACACATCAGGATTCCGGTCCGCTCCGGCGTCGTCAGGGTATACCGGACCGCATGCAGGACCGCTCCGCTGACCGTCACCTTCTCCGCCCGGACCGCTTCATAATTAATACAAAAAAGTATTGACAACTCATTGTTCCCGTGCTATCATATGTACGAACCTACAAAGAGGAGGAAGGAAACATGGAAACCATCAAGAATGTCAGCGACTTCATCAAGTTCATGGACCGCGACGGCATCGACTCGCTCCAGAAGTACTTCAGTGAGTACACCACGTACCCGGTCACCTTCACGCACGACGACAAAAAAATCGTCCTGGCCACCGATGCGGACCGCGTCCCGTTCACGAAGGCGCTATGGTTCCCCTTCACAGAGGAAGACTACGAAGACGCCATGAGTGGCTTGCAGTGCGTAACAGATTACGCCATGCACGAAGGATACGACCACACCCACAAGGACCTGTTCGACAGTCTCGCGCTCCGCTACGCTGAATCCAACGGGATCATTGAGTACAAAGTCAACAAGGAGTTCATGGAATACTGGAGCCTGTACGAAGACGGTTTCCACTTCATCCGGATTGACCTCAACACAAGCGAACGTGAAGAAGTTTGCCGCCTGCCATGGGACAAAAACGACGGATACCCGATTCCGTCCTTCCTTGTAACGCCTAAAGGATTCACAAAGTACAACTACTTCGAAGGATGAGGAGGTTTAAAGCATGACAAGCTCCATTCCTAGCGCTTACCGGACCCCCGGCGGACAATTCTACCGCCCGTTCTTGGACCTGGCTGCCCGGCCACACCTTCTGATCGCAGGCGCAACGGGATCGGGAAAATCCGTACTGGTAAACGGCATTATTACCACGCTCCTGATGCAACGGTCGCCGTCATTGTGTCAGTTCGTCATGCTAGACCCGAAACGCGTCGAACTTGTTGACTTCGCCACGCTCCCGCACACGATACACTACGCGTCCGAACCTGACGACATGCTCCGCGCACTTTCATGGACCGTTGATGAGATGGACCGCAGGTTCCGCGTCATGCAAGCAACGCGTACAAAAAACTACGAAGGCGCTGATATGTATATCATCATAGACGAACTCGCAGACCTGATGACCACGCAAAAGAATGCTGTGCTCCCGCTCCTGCAAAGAATAGCTCAGGTAGGACGCGCTGCACACGTCCACCTAATTGCATGCACGCAAAACGTTCTAGCCATAACAATTCCGACCGTCCTGAAATGCAATTTCCCGGTCACTGTAGGCCTCAGGACCGCTTCCCGCCGTCAATCCATGTACCTGATCGACGCGCCCGGATGCGAACTGCTCCCGGACCCGATCACGGAACACAAAAGCTACGCATGGATCCGCGACGGTGCCAACCTGCACAAAGAATTCATCTACCGATACACAGACAATGTCCTGCCGTCACTCATTAACTGGTGGACAACCTCCGCCTGCGTCGCATGAAAGGAAACGCTGACTATGAAAGATACCGAATACAAGCAGTGGATTGCTGATCTCTACCACTGCTCCGACTGCTGGGGACAGACGATGACACCGGAAGAAATGAGAATCGACCTGATCGAATCGCTCCACATGAAGGACCCGGACAATTACTCTCCAGACCCGTCCCTGTACCGCGAATGTGCTGCCTACTGGAACGAACTGTGCGCTGCGTACCCGCACTGATGAGGAGGTGATAGATTGATTCCGCTCCAGTTCCATGTTATCATAAGTCGTCACATACCATAAAGGAGGACACATCATGCCAACTAAAGCAACCGAACGGCAACGCCGCTACGACGAAAAGAGCACACGATTCTATGGTCTGAAGCTTAACCTTGTAATCGACGCCGACATTATCGCTAAACTCGCGTCCGTCCCGTCGATGCAGGGATACATCAAACAACTCATCCGAAACGACCTGGCATCAGACAACCCCGTAACACCCGCTGCCAATCCGAACATCAAGAATGAGGAGGAATAATCATGACGATCCGCGAACTCGCACTGAACCTTATCGAACACGCCGATACTTCACCAGTGGAAAAGATCGACCTGGCCCGCTCCGCTGAACTCATCGGATGGATGGATCCAGACTCCGACCTTCCGGAAAACCTGACACCAGAAGCTTTTATGAACACCTGGAACGACATTATTGATGAGGAGGAATACCCCATGGAAAAGACCGTTTACACCGCTCTTATCAACGCCGAAGACGGCGTCCACGTCATCAGGAAGGCTGTGTCCGATGAGCACGGAGCCTATGAGGACTTCGAATACGCCATGCAGGACAAAGCCAACAACCTGGACGGCGAACTCTTCGGACCGTACTGCGACGACGACATCGTCGAAAACATCACGCTGGACTGATCGCATCCTGACCTGATCCGCTCCGTCATGGAGCGGATTTTTTATGCATAATCGCCAATACTCGCTCCGTTTATGCGTATTTTTTATGCGTATATACGCAAATTTTACCGCATATTTATGCAAAATCGTTCATGTTGTGCCTCGCCTGCTGATACTCTACTATATATTGTATTATAACTATTCGTGAAACAATGGTTTTACGAATAGTTCTGCATCCGGACACATTCAGTCGCTCTGGACGTCTCTGATCCGCTCCGGAACCGCTTTTCACCGACCAGATCCGCTCCGGCAGTCGCCCAGGAGATCATCCATTCCGGAACAGCCCATTTTGCACGCTCTCGCTCCGTCAAATAAGAAAGCAACCCGTCACGTCGTAAGGTATATATTATTATTATAACGTACCAATAATATAATATATATCTGATTTAAATAAAAACAGGGGTAGAATCACGTTCTCCCCTGTTCGACGTGTTACTCGTCGTCTTCATCCGGTATGCTGTCTATGAGACGTTTGCGTGCCGTTTCCGTGTCCATATCCTGTAGCGGATTGTTTGGTGTGACAACGACGTCAGCAACATCTTTGTAGTTGAAAAAGTTTTTCGCCAGGAATATGGCAGTCGGAGGCGATATTTTACCATTCTGCATATAATCGACCCACATCTCTTCAAGAATGCCGTAAGCTTTTTTAACGATGTCCGAGTGTGTGCCGCTACGATACTCCTCGTTTTTCCACGTATTCAATGTGTTTCTGCTTATTCCCAACCAATTGCACAACCCAACGATCTGAGGACGTCTGTCGTTTTCAGCGCAATAAGAAAAGTATAGTCTAATTCTATCCTGCACCTGTTCCGGATCGGAAATATCTATAGGTGGCAAATCAAGCGAAGCCATAGCCATGCGAATATATCGTGCGTTTTCGCCTGGTATCATATCCGAATCGTCCGACAGTTCTTTCATCCAGTCCGAGCCACGATTACGTTTTTTCTTCACGACATCGGTTATCTGTTCTGCGCTCAGTCCGGTCCGATTCTGTTCGTTCATGTTTTCGCTCCTTTCCGCTCGATGTACTTCTGGTATTCCCGCTCCGTGTAGAGGTGAGTAGCCGGGTAGTGGGTGTCTACCCACAGCTCGAAGCCATGGACAGCTGCACGGATCGAGAAGAAACGGTCTTCACCGAAGAGGCACTTGATGTTCGGTATGTTGGTATAGTTTACTCCTGCTGTGAGGACTTTGCGTTTTACAAGAGTGCATGCTCCGGTCATACCGACCTGATATAATCCGGGGTTTTCCCATTCTTTGAGCATGCCGGAACCTTGGTCATGCATCCAGGCATTGCACCAACGGCAGGTATCTTTTGAAACAGACCAGAAGATTTCGGAGACGATATCCTTGTCTGCTGATAGTAGTGTGCAGAGTGTTTCCGGGTGGAGAACGAGGTCAGTGTCCACGGAGAACCAGTAGTCGTAGTTACCCTGGATAGCTCGCTCGATTGTGAGGTTGCGGAGGGTCTCCATCATGGTCATGTTACTGCGAGACCAGATATGGTCGTTGTGGGTTTTATAGTAAAGCTGACCTGTATCGTATACGGTGTAGTTATCTGATGGAAGAAGGTGCGGGATGATTTCGGGACAGTCGTTTATGACGTAGTAGGTGTCTACGGTATAGCCCGGAGGGATGATGAGGTTAGAGATGCTTTCGCGGTACTCGTGGAATATCTTTGGTTCCTGGCGAAGCGGGGCGGTTATGAGTACGGATGGCATTATATTTCTCCTTTCCTGTGCCGGTCCGAGAGGGAGCCCGGGCGCATGTAGTTGTAATAATATAGTGGCATTGCGTAGTAGAGTGTAGTTGGGTGACGTTTGGTGAGGGGCCACAGGAAGTGTGTGTCTGAGCTATACTGAGCGCTGTCAAATCGGAATGCGCCGATGAAGTCACGGCGGATACAGTGTCCTGCGCACATCTGGAGGTAACGACCGTACTGTCCGCCGCGCCTACCGACAGTGCGCCAGATTATTGCGTACTCAATCCAGTCAGCGGAGTTATCTTGAGTGAGGTTAGCCAGCTCGGACAGCGCGAACTCATGCAGCCACCAGTCGTCGTCATCAAGGAAGAGAATCCAGTCACCTGTAGCGATGTCAAGGCCTGCGTTACGGGTAAGCCCGTCACGATGATAGTTTACGGTGAGGATTTTGTCTGTGTATATGTTTGCTATCTCTGCTGTGTTGTCTGTACAGGCGTCACATACGACGATAAGCTCGTAGTCTTTAAACTCCTGCTGACTGCAACTGTCAAGGGCTTTGCGTATGCGGTCTGCGCCGTTGTGGGAAGGGATTATGATGCTAAACTTAGGCAATGCTTGTGTCACTTCCTTTCCTGGAGAGAGGCAATCCAGCCATCTATTTGCGGATTGTCTTCTCGGTAAAAATGCTTGGCTTTTGCTTCGTCTTCTGCCGCCTTGCAGAGTTTGTTCCAGTCATCTGTGGTAACGTGCTGAAGGCAGGCTGGATACTCATGTAGGATACATCTGACACGCTCCATCCAGGTCTCACGCAGCCCGCCTGCTGGCGCTCCTTTGTCTGCGTTGAGTTCCCAGTAGTAGTCAAGGGCTGCGCGGATTGCGGATGTCTCAGCTTCGTAGTGCATGTTGTGTTTGTCGTACAGCCTGCAACGCTTAAGGCGCATCTTGTAGAGATTGAGATTTCGCTCCGCGTCTCCGCCGGTGTATGAGCTGAGAGATTCCGGGCGCTGGCACCACATGTAGGTGACTTCCGGAATGCGCCCGATACGGCTGGGCTTGATGCACATGGCTACTTCTGCGTTGAACAGTGCGTCTTCTGCGTAAGACAGTTCTGTGTCGAAGGAGATAGTGTTATCTATCAGGAACTGCCTGCGGTATACTTTGCCGTGGATGAATACGGAATTCCATTCCTTCAGTACTTTATTCCAGCGTTTACCGTTATACTCAATCCAGATCGGAGCCCAGAGAAGATCACCGCGATTGCCTGTTTGGTCTATGCTCGTGAGGATCCTGTTTAACGAATCTGCACAGTAGAGCATATCATCACAGTCACAGAACATTATCCATGGCGCTGTAGCTTCGCTCAGTCCTTTGTTACGTGCTGCGCTGACGCCTGCAGGATTTCCGTTGGCGGATTCCGTGTTTACAATCGTACAATGGAAACGTTCACAGTCAATCATCAATGACGATAGTATGTATTGCGTTCCGTCCTGAACAACGATTATCTCGACGTCATCAAAATTCACACCGCGCTGAATCTCCAGCATTGAAAACATTTTGTAGCAATCTTTCCACTTTTCTTTACAGTGTGTGATGATAATGCTAAGCTTCGGTGCCATCCGGATTCTCCTTTCTTTCCAGGAATCCGACTTCTTCCATCACCATACGGTTTGCACGTTTGACAACCATCCATATCACCTGTGTCGGAATGTTCTGCTTCAGGGAATAGTCTTCCACGGCGTACTGATCATCACCCCAGCGAGACGTAAAGTACATTTTCAGAATATTCTGATCGATAGACGTAAAACGTGACAAATACAGGTGATTGCAGATGGCATATATGCGTTGATTTGTAAGCGACAGTTTTTCCCAGTTGAATCCGTCACGCTCCATGGCAAAGTATGTACGCCACATATGGGTAGCTGTACCGCGCCACCACTCAATGTTCTTCACCTGCATCACCTCCGTACAGTTTATTCCCTTCCATCATGATTGCAACACGCTCGTCTAGTTCTTCCAACCTGTCTGCGGCTTCTGATATTGTCTTCGTCCTGTCACGGGTTAGGTTTCCTCCAGCGCCTGCCATCAACCGCAGGCGGTGGATTATCGTGTCTGTTGGTGTTGGGTTTCCGGATACTTTCATTTTGCATCACCTCGCATTGCCAGAAAATCTTTCTCTGTGTATACGTACTGTCCGACATGGCCACATTTTATCCTGCTGTCGCACATTATCATGTAGCCAAGTTTGTTTACCCTGTGACAGAATGCAATGTCTTCTCCCGCCCATGGATAAGGATTGAATGCAGGTCCGAAATGGTCCCATACGTCCTTCAGCAGTTTTGTGCTTGTAAGTACGCATCCGAACCCGCATCCTCTGACCGGGAAGAGTTTGTCTTGCGGATAGTCTACGTACTCATGAATACGCTTTACCGGATTGCCTGATTCGTCTGTTCCCGGTTCTTCAAGCTGATCATATATCACGGGTAATGCTGTGCCGTTACGCTTGAAGTAGATGCCCGTTACCATGTCGCTGCCGGACAAGTCCATGTCTTTATGCAGTATCTGTAGTGTGTTAGGTTGGAATACCACGTCTGAATCCAACCAAAGCACGCGGTCAAATCCACCTTCTATTGCGGTAAGGCTGAGCATGTTGCGTGCATCATAGATCAGACTGTTAGGTTTATATGCTACAGACACATCGCCTTTGATCAAACTTAGCATGCTTTGGGAAAATTGGTACGGTAATGTGTCCATACATGGGATAGCGATGAGTGTCTTCACAGGTACGATTACCTCCTTCGTGTACGGTCATGTACGGTCGTGTACGGTGTGTTCCCGACACCGTACATTTCTGCAAGCCTTATATTTCAACGGTTTTAGGCGCCAAATGTACGGAATGTACGGAATGTACGGAAACATTTTTTGCTTCATACGCGCGTATACGCGTGTGACCCCATTTTTTTATAATTTTTTTCTCTTTTATATAGGGTGTATCAAAACACCGTACATTCCGTACATCACACATCTAGCCGTTGATTTATAATGGCTAGAGCCTGTACGGTCCGAAACACCCCACCGTACATTCCGTACATCTGGAACGTCAAAATGGCAGATCCGGATCTTCGACTTGCACATACTGCTGATACTTCTCCTGTTCTGTCTGTTCTTCTTCTGGCAGTTTAATGGCATAATGTGGTATACCTTTGACACGTTTAGTCATCCGGTTGTTCTTGTTGCCGTGTCCGTAGTTTTCTGTCAGGAGCAGATCTTTTCTCTTGGCCCAGTCAAGGAACGCGCCCGGGGAATAACTATTGTTTCTCAGTAATGCTTCAAACACGGTCTTGTTTATGTACAGATATCCTTCCTTGTTATCATACTTGCCCCAGATTTCGCCGTTGTTCTGATCCTCGCTGTCAAATCGTCTCGGATTGGCCGCACAGAATCCGATCAGCCAGTTGTAGCAACGAAGATTCACGTCTGTTTCGGATCGGCTTGCAAGGTACGGCTGAAGATCGGCGAATGTCAGCGCTTTGTTGTCTTTAAAGATCGCTTTGGTAGCGAGAATATCAGCTACAAGCAGAAGTGTTGCGGATATTACCTGCTTGTCCTGGACGTCTTCCTTGATCATTTCGCCGTAAATCTTTTTATATAGCGCCTTCAGAGCCCCTACAGTTCCTTCCATTTGGAGAGACTTAATAAACTTCTGACCAACATATCCATAGTTTTCCTTCAGTGTGTTTGCCACATCCCGTGCGTTTTTAAATAGCGGGATGCCACCATAGTTCACATCAATGGTACGGGATACAGCACCGCCACCGGAGTTGCTCTGGACAATAGGCATTTCTCCTGTCGTAATGATACTGCTGGCCCATCTCCGCTGCACCTGGAGCCCACCTTCTTTGGCACCGCGTCCCTTACTGGCACCTTCCGTCAGCATATAGATGATATCGTCGAATGTTTTTCGGTCCGAGATCACCTGAAGCTCGTCAAACAGGATCGGAATGTTGCAACAGAATGCTGCATACAATTCCATACTGACCTTTGTACCAGAAAATGTCTTGATATAACGACCAACCTCCGGATTACCCCATACAGACGCGGCCAGCATCAGTGCGACCGTCTTACCGCATCCTGTTTCACCCCAGAAATGCACGAAGAATGGCAGGCATCCGAGAATCTGTACGAGCGGAGCCGCGAATGATGCGGCCAGCGCAATCCTGGCTGGTATGGAGTCGCCGTTACGTACATCGTGTGCAATCTGCATCCATGTGGTTTCTGACCCGGTTGGTTTCAGTTCGTCAAACATCCGCTGAAGCTCCGGACTGTCTCCATCATATGAAACATCATCCACGTATGGCATGAACTGATTATCAGCCAGCCATCCCATGTGCGATACAGAGTTCTGTCTTGGAAGTGAGTCATAGTTAAGGCTTTCAAGCAGGCCCATGTACTTGACCACTTCCTTGGCGTTTTCGCTGTTGACGGCAATGCCCTGCCTTGCAAGCGATATGATCTTCTGCGATGATGCAAGTTGCTCACGGGAAACAGTCAGAAACTTCCACGGATCCCTACCACGACAGTATGCGACCTCAAGTTTTTCTTCAAAGGTTTCGATATTGGTTACGCGGCGAACAGGCATGATCGGATGAGAAATAACCTCAACCTCCATGCCGTATTCATTGATTCTTGTGACTTTGTCGGAGCATGAATAAGATCCGCAACGAAGCTGAGCAGGCTGTTCCTCAAACATGGTGTCCTGGCCGTTGTCGTTAACGGATACGTCATTGCGTTGCGCTGCGAGATATGCTTTCCATGATGCCATAAACCCGGCAAAGCCAACAGCCTTTGCAAGGTCGCGCATCTTCTGGATCATGATTTGCTGGAGAAATTTATTATCCCGCTGGTCATATAATTCCCGGTATGGCTTATCAGTATAGAAATCCTGTAGCTCATACTGGCTGATCAGCGGCACGGCTTGCTGTTCCAAACTGGTTCCCCCTTGCAAAAGGTCTATAAATCGTATATGCGATAATTCTAACACGTTTCGTAGTTTATATCAACTAATAAAAAAGTTTAATCTATCTGATTTTCTTTTATGCCTGATACTTTTGTTCTTCTACGAATATTACACTCTTTTATTCCATTGAATAATCTTATCAAAAATTGTGTCTCTTTTTACGATCTCATCATCCATTATATCGACATATGCGAGGCATGTTCTGATATCACAATTAGGACATCCGACTGCAACCCATTCATAACCCTGTATTGGGTTTTCTTCCGGTTGTTCACCAAACAAATAATCCGCTTTTGAGCCGCAGAACGGACATGGCTTCAAATCTTCTAAAAGATTAAGTTTAAATAATTGATGACACACTTCCAAAAACGTTTTACTCATATCTTATAAAGTCCTTTCCATAAATCTGATTGCAATCATCGAAAACCTTCTTCATGCCAAGACCTTTCTTTGACGGCACCCAGATTTTTTTCGGGTTCCAGTTTTCCCAGTCATCGTCCATCTTTGGAGCAGCAGGATCATAGTCAGGATTGTCAACCCACTGACCTCCGCCTATGCAATACTCGTATTGCTTCGGATGAGTTTTTGCAAGCCGTTGGAAGCGTGTTTCGCCTTTCTCAAGATGAAGTCCAAAGCCGCAGTAAACGCATCCGGTACGCTGACATCCCGTGCATTTCAGATTACATCCTGATGCGAAGAACGGTTCATATTCCATTCCAGCAGAATCAACAGCGACAATGTCACCGTATACACTGGCAATCTCTAATCCTTCTTCGTAGATGTAGTGAAGCACATCCTGTTCCGTCCAGAAACTCATCGGCTGGCTTGTCTGCTTCTTACAATCAAATGCATTGCAACCATGCCGTACCCAGGCTTGCTCTCTCAGCCTGCTTTCTTCTGCAAGTGTACCAATATACGGCACAACCTTTTGCTTTCGCTGATAGATTCCAATGGGAGATTTTTTCATTACGGAGCAGCATTTATGCGATATTTTAAACTGCGTATCCCGGCATAACGGAAGCCACTTCTTCTTGTTAAAGATTGAACTGGTTTCAGACGCAAAGTCACCTACCCCGGCAATGGTTCGTCTTCGCCATGAATGCCAATCTGTTTTATACCCCCCCCATCGATTTTTGAGAGTGGCTTCCCGGTAAGCGTTGCACGCCTCCATCCGGTTCGTCCTTGATATAAACTCTTTTGCAATTGATTGCTGTTCTCTGACGGAGTATCTCTTTGTACCCCCCCATATATTCTGTTGCAATGCAACTGTCTCCGCTGGGCAACAGTATGTCGCATCGGCTGTTGTTGAATTCCTTCCGATGGTGAACTGTTGTTGTACCCCCCCCCTCGGAATTTCTGATCATCCTGGCGTAATGGATAGCTTCAGCGTTTTCCTTACTGATGATTGGATATCCATACTTGCTGATCACATCAGAAAACTGCATCTTAGGTCTTATAAACTCTGCTCCCATCTTACGGGCAAACGCCTGGATTTCCGGATACTCAAGGCCTGTGTTTACAAACACAAGCGGAACATCCGGATAATTATCATGTACTAAACTGGCCAGTACAGTGCTGTCTTTACCACCGCTGAATGATACAAACACAGCGCCGTTGAAATAGTTGTACCATTCCCGGATTCGGAGCTCTGTCATTAATACTTTTGCTCTTAACGGGAGAGCTTGATACTGTCGCAAGACATATTTTTCCGGCATATTAATACCTCTTTACATATTATTAATAATATAATCTAAAGTATTATTTTTTCTTCCTGATCACATATTTTCTGCCCTTATCATTACTGATCCATGAGCCACGGTTTTTATCATAATGCATTTTGCTCAGTATCGTTGCACCGTCACGGTCTCTCATATACTCTTCTTTTCCGCCTTCAACACGATAAATTTCATACGTTTCCGATCTGCTTACGCTTGAAACCGATTCACCTTTTGACTTCGACTTTCCGCTGCCAATACGCGATCCGCCTGTTGATGAACCGGAACCGCCGCCCGAACTGCTGTGGTATTCTTTCTTCGTTGTACTCTGGCTTCCCGTGTTCGCACCAACTCCGCCACCACCCCCGCCGCCTGAACCACCGGAGCTTCCCTTTGCAAAGAATTGGATTTTAAATATCATCATCGTCTCTCATCTCCTTGAATCGTTTATAGAATGGTTCCACTTCAACAATGTTTCCTTCTAATCCATCCGGGACTTTCCCGTACAGGATAATTGTCTCAGGTTCCAGCACTTCCATCATCTTGTCATATCCCATACGGAACAACCGCATGTCATTCTTGTTTTTCATCATTCCTACGCTGCTGATCGCAACGGTAGATCTGTATGGTTCTCCGTCAAAACACCATTCATAGCTCTTTTCATCCGTCCATGTCACGGTCGGATATACTCTGCATCCGATACTCTGCATCCAGGCACCGAGCAAATGTTTCCTGTAATGGTTCCAACGCTGGACCATGACAGGCCAATCCGTGAACGGAGAAAAATCAGGCGTAAGAACAGCGCCGTACTGTTTCAGCATTTCCCTGTATTTTTCTCTCCGCGTCCACAGATTTTCGAAGTAGTAATCGTGTACAAAGAAATGAACACCGCGACGTTCACGCTTAAACTGTGTCGTGCCAGCCATGTTGAACGGGATCCACTGGTCAACATCCACATACGGTTCAGGTTTGATAAACGGTATATCGAACGGCCCTTCCACAAGCTCAGGAATAAAGTCAACATTGTTAGCGTATTGCTTAACTGAGAATGGTCTGTTCTGCGCCATTATTATTCTCCTTCAATATCATGAATCAATTTAAAGAAGATGTAGAATTGCTGCGGAACTACTGCGTTTCCGAGACATTTAATTCGGTCCACCCTGTTGGGTACCCCATCAAGTACTCGAGGTATGTCGGGTTCGTCCATCCAATTCTCCCACGGGGACTGCATTCCAGCAGTTCCATTAGCTGATGTCTGTAGTACCCCCCCCTATAAATCTGTTCAGTTTCGCGCCCTTCCATTCGCTGGCCCGTGGAGTCGGAATCAGTCCGGTGAATGCTTTCTGATATCCCATCAGCCACTCCAGGAATTCCGGGTTCGTCTTCCCGCCGTTTCCTGCCGCAAAGGATCTTCTCTCCTCTGCCGTAATCAGGCCCTTGCGCTCCATCCGTTTCAGTGCTTCGTACGTTCTGGTTCCAACGACGAACGGCGCACCGGTTGTTGGCGTAGGCCATAATGCATACTCTGTCTCGCTTGTGTGGGGCATCGACACCGCAAGCCGGAATAATAAACGATTGTGCGGTAAATCCTTCGTTTTCCAAATCAGATAGCACCGTGTTGAGTGCCAGATTGACGATTCCAAGCACATTCTCACCAACGACCCAAGTGGGTCGGAGTTCCCGTATAACTCTGAGCATTTCTGGCCAGAGGTAACGGTCATCATCCTTGCCTCGTTGCTTCCCGGCAACGGAGAACGGTTGGCAAGGGAATCCTCCGGAAATAACGTCAACTGTTCGTAAACCAGTTCTTTCATAAAAGCTCTCTTTCGTAAGTGTTCTGATATCACGCCATCGCGGAACATTTGGCCAGTGTTTTTCAAGAATCATTGTCGGATAGTCTGCCCATTCGCATTGACATACCGTTTTAAAACCGGCCATTTCGGCTGCGATATCCAGACCACCTATGCCTGAAAACAGCGACAGGTGAGTCAGCATTAACCGTACATACTCCTTTCTCTGCTGTTCAGTGGCTAGAACTGCCATGTGATTTCTTTTGACAGTTTGGGATTCAACAGTTTCTTATCCCACTTCAACAATGTCCCGCAGTGTTCACATGCAACGCCGTTTCCAAAATCACCTAAATCACGCCTGCATCTGGGACAGAAAAATCCGTTCTTTCTCTCGCCGTTTTCCTGCTTAACAACTTTAACAATCGGTTCGAGTTTTAGCATCTTTCTTTCAGCCTCCTGCGCCTTTCCTTTTCTTTATGGCGCTTACACAATCTCTTATATCTCCACGCATGAATAGATTGTATGCCACATAGCGAGTCGAACAACCCACGCGAATATCGCATGCGCACTGTTATTTCCATGACGCTTTTAAAATCAATGTCTTGCAAACTATACATTTCCTCGTTATAAATCGGTTCCACTTCGATCACCTTAGTATCAGCAAGGCTAATCTCAGTTTTGCCTTCTGGGCCGTCAACATAAAATTTCATTGATCCATAATCACAATCGATAAAAGGCGGCATATTTTATCACTTCCTACGCAGTTTAACTCTGTATTGCCTGCCGGTATCTGTATGGTCTATTTGCCATCTGTGTTATCCTCTCTACTTTACGTGTTATTCACATCCAATAAAAAATCAGTCGCAGTTTTTCCCAACGTTCATGTACGCATACTCGTTATCAAACCACAGGCTGTACACGCCGTATCCATGTGCCCAGCACGTTCCAAGATTGCCATTCCGGCTGTCGAGCATTTCAAGCAGTTTCTCTCTGGCTTCGTGATGTTCCATACTCTTCAGTTCAGACAATTCTCCTTCTCGGAATCCTCCGATTCGCATCGTGTCCATATTGCCAACGCCATGCATGTTTTCAATTATCAGCCCCATCTGGATACCTCCGTTTCCATTCCTTTTCCAGGTATTCAATCACGCCGTGAAGCAATTCAAACGTCAGCGTTTCTTCTCCGGCAGCAAGGTACGCTTTGCCAGCATCATTTGCGGTCTTTCCCCACCAGTCCGAATTCTGTCCAGGCGGAAAATGCTGAGTAAGGAAATCAAAAGCAGTACGAAACGCCATCTGATGAATTGCGTAGTACTGCTCCGGTTTCATGTTCTGTTCACTTGCCATACGGCACCTCCTAATTCTGTTATGCACTAATGATAACACGTATCGTGTTTTTATTCAATAAAAACTTAAGACTTATTCGTGCTCTTCTTCTGTTCCATAAGAGACAGTTTTGCTCCAATCGATATGCTTACCGCAATACGGGCAATACTCTGGATTAAATGATTTTGAATTCCCAAGTACACCAGGATCAACACATATGTCATCAATTCGTTCGTAACATCCTGGGCATACGGTTACTTTATCAATGTCTTCATACCACGGATAGCTTCTCACGCCTTTTTTCAGTTTGTTTATTGCTTCATGCTGTGCACCAAGCAGACAAAGGACTCTATTAAATATCCACGATGGCACGTGTACATATCCTGTGTCTGTTGCTATTGCGTCATTTTTGAGTTCTTCAATAACCTTTTGTATATCCATATTACTCAATCGCTCCTTTTGTGAACTACTTTTTCTCGGTTCAAAGCATGAATGATGTTCTCTTGCGTCACATTCGCAATCCCATTTTGTACATTTATCCCAGTACCATTCATAGCAATTGCAATTATCGCAACATTTACCATCTATAGGCCTTCACCGACCTTCCTGCCATTTTGCATGAGAATATCCAATAAAACCGCATTCGTTGCATTCGTATTGATACTGAGCCGGATAACTCGTTAAAACTATGTCCGTTCTTTGAAACAGATTCTTTCCACATTTAGGGCATTCAATGTTTGTTTTCACTAAATTAACAAATATCGGTTCTGGTGTCATCATATTTTCAAATTCTTCCCATTTCATTCCCACTTCGCTCCTTTTTTGCGTTATTATTGCCTTTAAGTCACATTACGGATG